>ENA-ORXI01002063-ORXI01002063.1-sediment-metagenome-genome-assembly--contig:-NODE-2063-length-15007-cov-9.250167_pt1 | contig 15007 bp, 11 predicted proteins | sample MGYA00237861_ERZ511468 | MGnify/ENA primary metagenome ERZ511468 (study PRJEB26299, sample SAMN06266213) | sediment metagenome | isolation source: Hudson Canyon methane seep mesocosm | place... | reverse complement strand
GAGAAAAAAGAACTTGCTTCAAGAGATGTTGTTTCTAGAAGAATGATTGAACATATTAGAAATGGTAAAGGTGTACCTTCTCCATATGGTGATCATATTTGGTTAGATATTTCTATTCTAGGTAGAGAACATATTGAGAAAAACTTAAGAGATGTACAAGAAATCTGTCAAATATTTAATGGTATTGATCCAGCAGATGAAGGTAAAGCAGGTTGGGCTCCAGTTCTTCCAATGCAACATTATTCTATGGGTGGTATTAGAACTAACCCAACTGGTGAATCTCAAACTTTAAATGGTTTATTCTCTTGTGGTGAAGCTTGTTGTTGGGATATGCACGGATTTAATAGACTTGGAGGAAACTCTGTTTCTGAAACAGTTGTTGCTGGTATGATTATCGGTAATTATTTTGCTGACTACTGTTTAGAAAATGATGTAACAATTGGTACTAAAACAATTCAAAAAGCTTTAGATGCTCAAGATACATATCTTGATGAAATTTTAGCATATGAAGGTACTGAAGATATTTTCAGAATCAAAAATAGAATGCAAAATTTAATGGATCAAAAAGTTGGTATTTTTAGAGATGGTACTGGACTTGCTGAAGCTGTTGATGAGTTAGAAGAATTATTAAAGAAAACTAAACAAATTAATGTTAAATCTAAATCAAGAGTTGGTAATCCTGAATTAGAAGAAGCATATAGAGTTCCAAAAATGCTTAAAATTGCACTTTGTGTTGCTAAAGGTGGACGTGAAAGAACTGAATCAAGAGGGGCTCACTATAGAGAAGACTTCTTAAAAAGAGATGATGCAAACTGGTTAAACAGAACATTAACTTCTTGGCCAGATCCAGATCAAACTACACCAACTATTGCATACCAAGAATTAGATATTATGACAATGGAAATGCCTCCAGCATTTAGAGGATATGGTGCTAAAGGTATGATTATTGAGCATGAATTATCTGAAAAAAGACAAATTGAAGTAGATGAACTTAGTGAAAAACTTCAATCTGAAGGTAAAGATAGACATGAAATTCAAGATGCATTAATGTCTTTTGATTTACCAATGAACTATAGAGAGAAAAATGAAAGAGCAGGAGACAAATAATGAGTATTGCAAAAGGTAGAGAAATAACTATATCAGCATTAAAATATAATCCTAGAGATAAGGCTTCTAAACCTACATTTGTAGATTATAAACTTGAAGAAACTCCAGGTATGACTCTTTTTATTGCGTTAACAAAAATTAGAGAAGAGTTAGATGCTGATTTATCATTTGACTTTGTTTGTAGAGCTGGTATTTGTGGTTCTTGTGGTATGGTAGTAAATGGGAAACCAGTATTAGCATGTAGAACACTTATTGCAAACTTTCCTGAAGGAAAATTACAATTAATGCCTATGCCTGCATTTGATCTTATCAAAGATTTATCAGTTAATACTGGTAAATGGATGGATGCTATGTCTGTTAAAGTAGAATCATGGATTGTTAATAACGAAGAAGTTGATATTACTAAAATGGAATCTAAAGTTGATCCAGATGTAGCTGATGAGACATTTGAACTTGATAGATGTATTGAATGTGGAATTTGTGTTGCTTCTTGTGGTACTAAACTTATGAGACCTGATTTTGTTGGACCAGTTGGTCTTAACAGAGTTGCTAGATTTGAAGTTGACCCTCATGATGAGAGAACAGCAGAAGACTTTTATGAGTTAATTGGTGATGATAATGGTATATTTGGTTGTATGTCATTATTAGCGTGTGAGGATCACTGTCCTAAACATTTACCGTTACAAAATAAAATTGCTTATTTAAGAAGAAAGCTAGTAGCTTTAAAATAATTGAAAAGAGGGAAACCTCTTTTCGTAATCAAGTATAAAAAGTTAAGTATCAGTTTATGATATTTAACTTTTTATATTTAGGGAGACATTATATGAATTTAGTAAATGACTATTTTTTATTATACCACGGTATTACATACGAGCAAAATACCGATGTAGATGAGATAGAAACGAAAGTAAATGATGATGCATTTTCAATCTTTGCATTAATCTTATCAACAACAAGAAAAGAATCTACAAGATTTTTGGTTTTAGATTCTTTTAAAGAATTATGTGCAAGATTGAATGTGGAAGTACCAAATAATGATGCAAATTTACATCATTTACAACATAGTATTTTAGATTCTATCACTTTACATAAATCAAAATCTTTTTTACATACTTTGCATCAATCTTTTGAATACTTACATGATGAGAAAATTTTAAATTCTGAAAATTACCATAAATTGATCTCTTTATTTGATCATCAAGAGATAGAATCATCAGAAAATGAAATGGATAGTAATATAACTCAAAAAGAGAAAAGTTCTTTTAAAGTATTAAAATCTGCAATAGAAAATATTATTGCAGAATTAAATGATACAGTGTCTGATAAAATAAAAGATGAATTAGTTGAAACAAGTGAATATCTTGATAATCAAAAGTTTTCAATTGGTATTACGGGTGTTATGAATGCTGGTAAATCAACTATGCTTAATGCTTTAATGGGTAAAGAAATTCTTGGTAGTGCAGTTGTTCCTGAAACTGCAAATCTAACTATTGTAAAACATAATGTAACTGAAAATGCAAAAGTATATTATTGGAATGAAAAAGAATGGGAGAAGATTGTGAAATCTTCAGAACAACTAGATTCCATGAAAGATTTTGTTAATGAAACAAATAGTATTTTTGGTGATAAACTGCAAGCTTATATTAAACCAAAATCGAGATTTGATGAAATTGGTATTAATGAACTTTCAAGTTACACTTCAGCAGAAGCTAGTGAAAAAAAATGTAATTTAGTTAAATATGTTGAACTAGGGTCAAATTTAGATTTCCTAAGTGATGGAATAGAGATAGTTGATACTCCTGGTTTAGATGATCCTGTTATTCAAAGAGAAGAGATAACTAAAGAGTATATAGGCGCTTGTGATATGATGTTACATCTTATGAATGTAAGTCAAAGTGCTACTTTAAAAGATATTGAATTTATTATAGATGCTTTGTTGTATCAAAATATATCAAAACTGCTAATTGTTATCACTCGGGCTGATACTGTTTCAAAAGAGCAATTAGATGAAGTTATCAACTATACAAAATCTTCAATTAAAAGACAACTTGAATCTCAAAATAAAGATAGTAAACTTGATTATATTTTAGACACAATTAAATTTATACCAATATCTGGGAAAATGGCTTTACTTCATAGAACAGGGCGTGAACAAGAAGCACTTGATGCTGGATTTACTCTTGAAGATACAGGTATTTTAGAAATTGAAGCCTATTTAAATGAAACACTTTTTGGATCAAATTCTCAAAAAGGTGAACTTGTTGTTCAATCAAGTAAAAAACAACTATCACGAGTTGTTGAAAAAGAAACTAATTCTTTAAATTATGAATTAAAGTTGCTTTCTAAATCTAAAGATGAATTAGATGAAGAGATGGAATCATTTAACAAGAAAAAAGAGATTAATAGTAGAATTTTAACAGCAATGGGTGAAGATATTGCTTTTTATAAAAATGATTCAAAGGATTACATTGAATCTTTAGAAACATTTTTAGAAGCTGAATTAATAGACTTACAAAGCGTAATAAAACAAAGAGTTGTTTCTGACGTTAGGTATTCATTTCAAAAAACTAAAAAAAGACCTGAAAATTCTCGTATAAAAGTTATTGTAGAAACTGCTATCAAAGATGGAATTATTGATGTAATTAGAGATTATAGATATAAGTTTATTAAAAAATCTCAAACTATTGGTGAGCAGTGTGAGCAAAAATATTCGGACTTAGGATTTTCATTAGGAAATAAAAATGAAACTTTTGATGCTATTGGTTTTTTCCAAGATGATTTTAAATCTGGTTTTTTAACTTCTAGTAATGAAGTTCTAGTAACACAAATTGTTAGTGCTGTTTCTAAATCAAAAGACTCTAAACTAGAAGAGTTATCTAGAGATATTGAGAATTTTATTAAAAATGAATTTAAATCAATTGAAGATAATATAAAAAAGAAAGCTAAAGAGATAAGTATTATTCTGATTGATTCATTTTTTACTGCATTAAATGAACCTTTATTATTATTAGAGCAAAAGCTGACAAATGAAGAAGAGATTCTTGCCTCTCAAATATCTAAATTTAGTGATAATGAAGATAATAAAGCGGAAATGTCGATAAGTATTCATAAAAAAATTAAAAAAATGAACATGATGGCTAATAAAATACAAGGATTATACTAATGAGTACAAAAATTAACATCCTAGAAGATTTTGTTTTAGAGTTTAAAGAGAACTTTTTTGAAAAAGAGGTTGTTTACGAAGATGGACTTTTAGGTGATATTAGAAAAGTACAAGCTAAATTATTAGATGAAAAATTTTTACCATCTAGACAACTTGAAAGTATTTTAAATAAACAAATTAGACGTGCAAGATATCCGATGGAAGTAGCTATTACAGGACAATTTAGTTCTGGTAAATCTACTTTTTTAAATGCATTACTTTCTAAAAATATTTTACCAACTGGTATTACACCGGTTACTTCTAAAGTAAACTTTATTAATTATGGTGAAGAGTATAAACTAAAAATTACTTATTATTCTGGCGCTCAAGAGTTTGCTCCTATTGAGTCTATTTCTGATTTTACAGACCAAAGAGAACATGAGATGAAGGATATTAAATATCTTACATTATATGCTCCAATGGAGATATTAAAAGAGATCTCTTTTGTTGATACTCCAGGATTAAATTCTCAGAGTCAAAGTGATACAGATATCACTAAAAAAGTCTTAAGAGATGTAGGTGGTATTATATGGCTTACTTTAATTGACAATGCTGGTAAAATGTCTGAAGCAGAAGTTTTAGAAGAATATATGGAACTTTTTAAAGATAAATCTTTATGTGTATTAAATCAAAAAGACAAATTTACTGAAGAACAAATTACTACTACAACTAATTATGTAAGTGATAAATTTGATAAGTTCTTTGCTAAAGTTGTTCCAATTTCTGCAAAAATGGCTTTGGATTCTAGAGAACATAGTAAAGATGTTTTAATTCAAGATAAACAAGATGAACTTTTATTAAATATTAGAAATGCTCTTAGTGGTGATGTTGCTTCTATTGCAAACGACCTAGATGGATATTATGAATATTTAAATGAACTTAATTCTAAAGATACATCTAATAATGATAAATTATTTCAAGAGTCAAATATTCAAGAAGTAATTGAATTTATACAAAATACAATTAGACCACAAGCAGCTGAATCAAAAGAATATACAATTAAACGTGATTTAAAAGGTGTATGTGATATTTTAATAGCTGAATACAATACAATTATTGGTGTATATGATGCATTAATTGATCTTCTTGAAGGTTGTGAAGAAGAAGTGTTGGAAGAGTTTGAAGATATTTATAAAAGATATTCTAAAGATTTATATACAATATATAACTCTTTAGAAAGTATTATGGAAAAGATTTCTCATGAAGCCTATAAAAATATTAAAAGTAAAACATCATTTAGATTTCAAGAATCAAAAGGAAGTTTTTTAAGTGGTGATAAAATTGAAAAGTTTGAATATACATCGTACTGGATTGATGCTGATAATATTTATAAAGCTTTATTTTATGATGATCAAACAATTGATAAGATGTTTAAACGGTCAATCAAACTATTAAAAAATATTGAATTAAATACTGATGCTGCATTTAGAGATGTTTATGAAGATATTAAGGGAAGAATTGATGGATGGCAAGAACCATACGAACTGATTAAAAAACATAGAGAGATTGCTTCTGATTTAGAATTCTCAAATACTCGACATTTTGCTGCTAAGGTGTATGAAAATATTCTAAATTCTTATCAAAGTGCTATTTTAGAAAATATTTCAGCATTTAGAAAAAAATTCGCTTATTTTAATGGAGCATTATCATATAGTTATATTCAAATTACACAAGCTACAATAGCATCTTTTGAACAACAGATTATTGAGTCTGAGGACTTATTTAAAAAAGAACCTAGTAAGTTTTCTATTCAACATCCACGAAAAGAAGATATTTTCGCAAAACTAAAAGCTAATTTTGCTTTTGAAAAAATAGAAGATTTTTTAACGTCAAAAAGAAACTATTTATATAAAGTTGTTAAGTATTCAAAGACACAATATTCTGAAATAAATAAAGATAGAATTGATTTTGTTAAATCAAAAAAAGCTGAGTATTTAGATAAACTTGAAGATTTGAAAAAGATAAAAGAAGAGATTTAAAAGTTATTTAACTCTTCTTTTATATTAAATGATTTAAATTAAAACTAAAAGTAGTTCCCACTTTTAGTTCTGATTCTACATCTATCATAATATTATATTCTTTGCATATTTTGTAGACAATATTGAGACCTAGTCCAAAACCACCATCTTGTGTTGTAGCTCTATAGTATCTATTAAAAATGCTTTTTTGATCATTTATGTCAATACCTATACCATTGTCTTTTATAGATAACAAATTATCTTTTAACGTAACTATTATTTCCCCTCCACGATTATTATACTTAATCGCATTTGATAATACATTGCCTATTATTCTTTGGAAATCATCGACATTTACATTGATACATGTTTCTTCAGCATTAAGTTGTATAGAAATATTTTTTTTAGAAGCTAATAATTCAAAGTATTCTAATTCTTTTGAAATAAGATTTTTAAGGCAAATATTTTCTATCTCTTTCTTTTTATCTGTTTCTAATATAAGATGAGTTAAGTCTTTATAAATTTGTGATATTCTTTTAGAACTTAGATATATTCTTTCCATATTTTTTTCACTACGAGGTGTTTGTTGATCTGTACAAATCATAAGTGCGGTAATTGGAGTATTGAGTTCATGTGTAGTATCTTTAATAAAGTTATCCAATCTTTTTCTCTCATTTTCAATTGGTTTCATAAAAAGTTGAATAAGATAATAACCAACTGCACAAATCACAATATAGCAGAGTATAAATCCTAATAAAATAGTAATAATAATACTATTCACTTTGGATGTAAAAGTATCGTTTACCATTACAATTGAGTTTACTCCTAAGTGTCCAACTGTACTTTTATCAATAGTTACTATATGTTTATCATTTAGGTAATTTTTTTTATTAAAATTAATAGGTACTTCTTGTTTTAAGTCAGTAAATATATTCTTATTATCTTTGTCAAATAGAGCAAACTTAATACCTTGGTCTGATGAACATAAAGATTTAAAATCCAATTTTTCATTTTTCATATCAGAAGTGATAATTCTTGAGGATATTTTAGAGGATATCATTTCTAGGTTAGATAGTGATAAATTATAAATAGATTTATATTGCATATCATAAATTAAATAAGCAATTACACTAAGCATTATAAAGGCTGAGATAAGATATAAACTAACAAATTTTACTAAAATTGATTTTTCTTCAACTCTCAAATTTATATCCTAACCCTTTGACTGTAACAATAATATTTTCATCAAGTATCTTTCTCAAATTTTTAATATATGTACGTATAGTTGCATTTGTAGGTGTTGTATCATACTTCCAGATATTATTGATAATCTCTTCAAATGAAATAATTCGGTTTTTATTTTTAATAAAATACTCAAATATTTTAGATTCTTTTTGAGAAAGTACTGTTTTTTTACCATCATTAATTACAGTAAAAGTTGCAAAGTCATATTTGTATTTGTTATTTATAGTTATTATCTCTTGAACATCAATTTGTTTAACATTTTTTAAATGATTTATTCTTATCTCTAATTCTTTTAAATCAAATGGTTTTTTGATGTAATCATCACATCCTATTGCAAAACCTTTTTCTAATGACTTTATGTCACTTAATGATGTAAGGAAAATAGTGGGTGTATTGTTTTTTCGCTCTCTAAGCTCTGTTAATAGTTCAAACCCACTCAATGATGGAATACCCACATCTAGTAATAATAAATCAAATGAATTTTCATCTATTGTATCTAAAGCCTCTAAACCATCATATTGACAATTTACTTCATGATTCAAAGAGACTAAAAACTCTTCAACTAATTCATTAAGAATTATATCATCTTCTAAAAGCAAAATTTTCATACTAATATCCTTAGGTTATATAATTCTTCTAAAACTTTTTCAAATTCTTTTGCATAAACTTTATAGGAGATTTTATTCTTTTTTAAAAATAATCGTAAATTTACTTTTATACTGATATCTTTATCTATAAATTTTAGAAATTCAAAAAGCAAATTATTTAAGGGTCGATAAGCAACTTCGTCTAGTTTTATATCAAAATAAGCTAATAAATAAAGTTCTTCTTTTCTATCAAATGTTTTGTTTATAACATTATGATTATATTTATGTAAAGAGATAAGTTTAGAAATTTTATATTGCTTCTTCATCATAAAAGGATTCTTTTTTACTTTAATCTCTTTTTGCATGAATATAAATAGTTCAGTGTATTCAAAATGTAATAGATCGTTAAGGTATTTTAAATTATTAAAATATTTGGATTTTTTTAAAAATTTACGATATTCATTTGGCATCTTCCAAATGTAAGGACTAAATGCTTTTGTCTGCATAAATTTAAATATAGATTTGTCAAATTCCTTTTCAAGTTTTTGTTCTTGAATTATTTGATAAAATTCAGGATAAGCATTCGTAATTACCTCAAAAAAACTATGATGTACTAAATATTTGTAAACACCAATTGAACTTTTTTGAACTTTCTTTTTACCTTTTACTTGATCAATAAAATTTTTTTGTTTTTTTCTTTCATCCATGACTTGCTCTTTTATCATAAATTTTTTTCATTTGATTATACTCTTTTTCGATAATTTTTAATGTAGGAATATTATTATCTCTTTCAATCATAGGTGATACATCAATCTTATTTAAAGTATATTGTAATAAATCCCAAGTTTCATTATTAACTTTAGTTCCATGAGAATCGATTAACATTTGTACAGTATCATCAAAATAATGTCCAGCAGTATGAATATATGAAACTTTATCTAAGTCCAAACTTTTTATAAATTTTTTTGCGTTGTATGAATGATTTATACTATTTACATAAACATTGTTTACATCTAGTAATAATTTTGCACCACTTTTATGCAGTAACTCATTTATAAAATCGCTTTCACTTAATTTGGATTTTTCGGCATGATAATACGTTGCATTTTCTATTGAAATATTTCTTCCTAAAAAATCTTCGACATACTTAATATTATCACTCATTAAATTTATCATTTTTTTAGTTAATGGAACAGGTAATAATTCGTGTGCCTGTATATTATCATATGATGAATAACTTATATGTTCTGAGTAGTACTTGATATTATAAGTATCTAAAAAATTCTTTAGTTCTTTAAGATATTTTTTCTTAGGTTTTTTATTTGAACCTAATGATAAGGAAACTCCATGTGCAACAAAAGGGGTATTTTGTGCTATTTCTTCAAACTTATCTCTATACCAAATAGGCATATTGATCCAGTTTTCAGGAGTCACTTCCCACCAATCAGGTAAGAAGCTTTTTTTATCAAAGTGTATATCATCTAAAAACTCAGTTCGTAAGCCTAAACCACAACCTTTGATAGATTTCATGGTCTATTTAGAACCACATTTTCCAGCGCCACATTTACCAGATTTCATCTCTTTTTTCATTTCACCTTTTTTCATATCACCACCACATTTCCCGGCACCACATTTACTAGATTTCATCTCTTTTTTCATATCGCCACCACATTTACCAGCGCCACATTTTCCATCTTTTTTCATTTCAGATTTTTTCATGTCACCACCACACTTACCAGCACCACATTTGCCGTTTTCACCTGCAACTGCCACTGTTGATGTTGAGATTACTGCACCTAATAATATTCCAGCTAATTTTAATTTTTTCTTCATTTTAATCCTTTTTTATTATTGTAATAATATTATATCTATGTGTAGTTTGTGTGTAAATTGACTAAATATAATAATAATGCATAAATATTATCTTATTTATTTTATAATATTTATTAAATAGCTTGATTAATTAAATATATATTTTAATTTAATAAAAATCTTACTATATCTTAACAACATTTTGAGTATGATTCGTTTATTAATTACCTACAAATCAAGGATCTTTTACACATATGCCCTTATCAAATTTGAACAATGAACAACACTCTTCTGCCACTGCAATACTTGGGCATAACCTTACAATAGCAAGTGCTGGAACAGGAAAAACATCTACCATTGTTGGTAGAATAGGGCACCTTTTACACAGTGGTGTCAAACCTGAACAAATATTACTTTTAACATTTACAAATAAAGCAGCAGCAGAGATGATCGAACGTGTTGCTAAGTTTTTTGATGAAACAACTGCAAAATCAATTGTTTCAGGAACTTTTCACAGTGTTAGTTATAAATTGTTAAAAAAATCTGCTAAACCTATAACGTTAAAACAACCAAATGAATTAAAAACATTATTCAAATCAGTTTATGAAAAAAGAGTTTTTGTAAATCAAACGGATGTAAAACCTTATGACGGTGGTTATTTATATGATATGTATAGTTTGTATTTAAATAGTAATTATAATGAAGATTTTGATACATGGATGGGAAATAAAAATGAAGATCAAAAACAATATACATTAATATATGAAGATGTAATTGCAGAATTTAATAAATTAAAGAAACAATATGGATATGTAAATTTTGATGATCTTTTAACAAATATGCTTGAACTTCAAAAAGAAACAACATATGACTTTGTAGAAATTTTAGTAGATGAGTACCAAGATACAAATCCTCTTCAAGGGAAACTTCTTGATGGGTTTAAACCAAAAAGTTTATTTTGCGTTGGTGATTATGATCAAAGTATTTATGCTTTTAATGGAAGTGATATAAATATTATTTCATCATTTGATACTCGATATGATGGTGCAAAGATATTCACTCTTGATAAAAACTATCGTTCCACTGCTCCTATTTTGGATCTTGCAAATAAAGTGATTCAAAATAATCCTCGTATATATGAAAAATCGTTAAAAGTTGTTCGTCCAGAGCGAGATCATATCCCTCAGCTTTTAAAATTTGATGAGTTGTATATTCAATATGAATATATTGCAAAAAACATTACTAAATCTAAAAATAAAACAGAAGATATGGCTATTATTTATAGAAATAATTCAAGTGCAGATGGAATAGAAGCAAATTTACGTGATGCAGGTATTGAGTGTAAAAGAAAGGGTGGTCATAGTTTTTTTGATTCACGTGAGATTAAAGTAATTCTTGATTTAATTGTTTTGATGATAAATAGTAATGATATGATGGCTTTTATACATTTAATAGAGTATGGAAAAAATATAGGTAAAGCTATTGCAAAAGATATTTTTGATGCTCTTTTACGAGTAGGGCATGGTAATTTATTTCATGGACTTTTAAATCCTGATAACTCAATTATCAAACCATATCAAAGTAGAAAAGTGACTAATGTGCAGTTAGGTTTATTTGATGACTTTATAGAGATGGGAAGTGTTTCTAAGTTTAAAGACTTAGGCTGGGATGTTCGTTTTTTAAATAATAATATTTTAAAACACCCAAAACTAACTTTAGAAGGTGGTATATTTTTATATGATTTTTATACTCTAATAAAAGAGTTAAAAAGGATACAGAATCCTAAAAATATGATTATTCATATTCAAAAGCATAAGTTTTTTGAGACTATTATTGAAACATTGTGTACACATCGAGCAAAACAAAAAGATGGAACTATAAATGAAAGTATGAAAAGTAGTGCTAAATTAAAATCACATAGAAGAGTAGAAACGTTAAAACAACTTTCTCATAGACATACAAATTTAAATAACTTTCTTAATGCGATGATTTTAGGTGGTGGAGAGATGAGTGAAGGTGGAGGAGTAAATCTTTTATCTGTTCATGCAAGTAAAGGTTTGGAGTTTAAAGAAGTTTATGTTGTTGATCTTATGGATGGAAGATTTCCTAATAGAACTTTGATGAGTAAAGGTGGAAGTTTAGAAGAGGAGCGACGATTATTTTATGTTGCAGTAACTCGTGCTAGAGATATTTTATATTTAAGTTATGCATCATATGACAGGATTAAAAAATTAGATTTTATTTTCAGTCCATTTTTAAAAGAAGCAGGACTTATTAAAGATAGCTAGCAGTATTATATTTAAAAAGGGAAAGTTTCTTCTGTATTATTTTGTGACAAGTATTCTATTTGATTTTTAATATTGGTAGCTAGTTTTTTTATTTTTTCATTATTAGTCTCTTCATAATTTAAAACAAGATCTTCGATTTTATTTGTATATTCTAAAATATTATCTAAATAAAAACCTTGTGCATATTTGAGTTCCTCATCTACTGCATAGTTATCATAAATAGTATCGTTTTGAATCTCTTCTTGAGAACCTTTTAAAATGTTATGGAGAGTTAATAATAATTGTTCAACGTTTAGTGGTTTTAAAAAGAAGTTACTTATCCCTTTTAATATAGCAATATCTTGATCCTCTTCATTTGATGATAAAAAAACAAATGGGATATTTTTATATTTATCATCTTCTTGAAGTTTGTCATAAAATTCATAAGATTCTAGTGTATCTATATTCATATCAGCAATAATTAAATCTACTTTAGTTGATTCTAATATTTCTTTGGCATCTTTTTCATAGTGAGCTTCTAAAATACCTATAGAAGTATCTGTTAAAGACTCTTCTAGGGAATAACCAATAAACTCTAATACCATAATATCATCTAGAGTTAAAAATAATATATTAAGTTTCATTGCTTACAATCCTTCTTTTATTTTAAAATAATTATATCTTATTATATTATTAAATAACTTTAAAATTATATTAAATAATGACTATCCATTGTAATTCCTCTAGTTTAGCTTTAGCTTTTGAGCATAAAGGTGACTCAATAAGAATAATTTTTGATGTTATTGTATATGTTATATTTTTTGTTACAATCTCATGTATTTCCACAATTTTGTCCACATCTTTTTGTAAAAATCTACTTTTTTGTGAGATATGAAATATGACACTTGTTTGGTCATGTAAATCTTTTGCTATAAATATTTCAATTTTTTTTCGTATTCCTAATAGTTTATGGTCGATAGTTTCTATATATTTGTAATGAGGATTAATTTTGATTGGTAGCATAATGAGTTTTCCTATAACTTAGTTTATTTGAGATTATATAAAATATTTAATTTTAGATAGCTAAATATAGGTATAAATTAAATTATTATATAAATTATTAAATTTGTAAAAAAAGAATCCCAATAGCAACTTTTTTCTATTATACTATTTGACTATATAAATTTTATATAGTAATTTTTTATTCAAGGACTTTACATGCGACTCATTATAAAAGATACTAACAGTGAAATACGTGAGATAGAAGTGACCCAAAATATGAATATTGATGTTCAACCAGGACAGCAATTATTTTTTACTGGAGCATCTTCTTCTGATGTATCTGTATCTGGAAATAACAGAGATGTAAAATTAAGTTTAGTAGATGAAAATGGTGAAACTATTAGTATAGGAATGCCTGGATTAGCAGAACAAATTAGTTCAAATAATCCTAACAATCCATTTAGTTTAACAACCGCATTAGGAGTATCAACTACAAGAGAAGGAGATGCTGAAATTGAGCAACTTGTAAATAATCCTGAACTAGAAGTTGGAGAGATGATTGATCAATTAAAAGAAGCATTAGCTGTGAGTAATTCTGGTGCTGATAATGATGGTGTAATGATAGATGATTTTGGATCATTAATGGATTTATCTGAAGCAAGTGCTTCAAATGCGGATAATTTTTATACTAATCAATTTCCTGTTACGGATACGAATGAAGAAGATATAAAAATAGCTAAACTAAGAGCTTCTCGTCCAGAAGATGATGAAATAGAAGAGGAATATGAAGAAGAGGAAGATGAAGACAATATTATTCTTGATACAACGTATGGTGAAGACTTAAATGGTGATGGTATTATTAATGAATCTCTAGTTGATATTCAAGAAGTATCTGGTGATGGTATTATAAATACAGATGAATCTTTACATACAACAATAACTGGAAACATTGGAGAAGGTGGTGCAACATTAAATAGTCTTATTGTAACAGATGGAGATGGTAATAGTGTTTCTGTAGATTTAAGTGATTTAGAGCTTCAACCTGATGGTTCTTATACTCTTGAAGATATTGATTTAAGTTCATTAAATGATGGTACTTTAACTGTAACTTCAAGCTCAACAGATATAGATGGATTAACAGCATCAAATACAGATACAATCTTAAAAGATACCGTATTTGGAGATAAAGCAGATGGAAGTGATGAAGGAATTACTGCTGATATCATTGATGCATCAGATACAGGAACATCACAAACAGATAACCTAACAAATGATACAACACCAACAATTATAGGTGTTACAGATGCAAACTCTACAGTAGTTATTACAAATGGAGCTGGAGATGTAGTTGGAACTGGAACAGCAGATGATCAAGGAAACTACTCTATTACAACAACTGAACTAGATGAAGGTTCACAAGATTTAACTATCACTGCAACTGATTCAACTGGTAATGAAACTAGTACAACACAAAACATTAAAGTTGATACACAAACAACAAACTCTGTAGATATTACTGATGAATCAGGAGATAATATAGTAAATGCAAGTGAAGTAAATAATTCAGATATCTCTGGAAATGTAGAAGCTGGTTCAACTATAGATGAACTTATTATTACAGATGGAACAAATACAGTTACAGTAAATGTAGATGATATTACATTAAATGAAGATGGTTCTTATTCAATAGATAATATAGATTTATCGTCGTTAAATGATGGAGAATTAACAACAACAGTAACTTCTACAGATATAGCAGGAAATCAGTCAAGTTCAGATGATACTATTTCTAAAGACACAGTATTTGGGGATAATGCAGATGGAAGT
>ENA-ORXI01002062-ORXI01002062.1-sediment-metagenome-genome-assembly--contig:-NODE-2062-length-15012-cov-19.345095_pt1 | contig 15012 bp, 11 predicted proteins | sample MGYA00237861_ERZ511468 | MGnify/ENA primary metagenome ERZ511468 (study PRJEB26299, sample SAMN06266213) | sediment metagenome | isolation source: Hudson Canyon methane seep mesocosm | place... | reverse complement strand
GTGAGTGTTGAGCTAGGGCAATCACAAGGGATTGCCCGTACAATTGTAGGGGTGCCCCTCGTGGGTACCCGCAAATTGTAGTGATGAATGAGTTAGGATGTTTATTAGATGATAAAGCTATCACTAAAGCAAAGACCAAACAGGGGGCTATTGTTTTGGAAAATGGACTTGATTTAGCACCAGATACTTTATAGAAAGAAATAAGATTGAATCCTGATAAATATTATAAAATAACTTAAGGGGTAAAAAAGGGCGCGCTGTAATTAGCTTCAATCGAGTCTGACCCTTTTGGTTTTGTCTTTTGGTCTTTTAAGTTGATGTTTTGCCCTTAAGTACAGTATATAAAAAACGACTAACAACATAAAATGTTCTGTGGCTAGGAAAAATATTTTAGTAAGTTTAATGCCTCAATTCTTAAGGAGAATGAGATGAAAAATTTTATAGTGGCTTTTGCTGTTAGTGTAGTGTTGCTATCCTGCACAACAGATCAAAGCAAGAAGCTCGATGTAGTTGAGCAGATAAATCAAGATATGATAAAAGACCCTTCGGCTGCAGGTAGCACGGGTACGAATTATTATGTGTGTGATGATGGTGATGATGCTAATGATGGTTTAAGTGAAGAAACACCGTGGAAAACATTTGACAAAGCAATTAAGCAGTTTAATGAAATTGAGGCTGGTGATGCAGTTTTATTATGTAGAGGTGGGAGCTTTGTATCGACATATTCTCAGCGAATCTCTAATCTTAACTGTTTGGCTGAGGATGCTTGTATTTTTAGTGATTATTATAATTATAATACACAGGTTGAAGACCAGAGGCCACGTATTTTGAGTACGCATGCCGGGCATATATTTAATTTTCAAGATGGTCGCTGGAACCAGGATCAAGGTTATATAGTTGAGAATTTAATTATAGCGGGTAGGAAAAAAGGGGAGGGTACTGCGGTATTTTTTTATGCTAATGTAGATGATGTTGTATTAAATAATTTAACAATTGAGTCGGTAAAAATTGCAGTTCAAGTTGCAGGATCTGGAAATGAAAGAATTACACTTTCAAATGTAAATGCTATTAATGTAGATCATAAGCTTTTTGGAGATGCTGATGGTTTTATTGGGACTGGTGATGAGGAGAATATCGTAGTTAATTCAGACGTAGGTAATGGAGTAGAGCATTATTTTGTTTGTGATGCTGATGGGAGTGATAGTAATGATGGGCTATCACCCGCAGAGCCATTCAGAACTTTTTTAAAAGGCATGTCTAAATTTAATGGCTTAAAGGCAGGAGGTAGTATTTCTTTTTGCCGTGGTGGAGAATTTTTGGTTGAAAATGAGGCTAGTATATTTAACCAGAATTGCTTACCAAGTGACCCTTGTGTTATTCAAGACTATATTGGCTTTAATCAAGTTGGAAATAAACTGCCTGTTTTAAAAAGTATGGCTGGAGTGGGGGTATTAAAGTTCTCAGATGGTGGAAGTGCTGATTCTGATGGGGGGTACTTAATCAAGAACTTAGAGTTGAAAGCTAACGATATAGGAAAGGGGGCAGGAATATTCATTTATAATGAAGTAAATGATTTAACAATAGATAATTTAACTATAAATGGGTTTAATTTAGGGCTGCATTTGGCGGGTACTGGAGGTTTAAACGAAGGAGCCAATGGGGTTAATGATCGGTTTTTTTTACAGAATTCTAGAATAATAAATAATTCAGGTCAAGGGTTGCTTGGAGCATGTAGCAACTGCTTAATTACAAATAATATATTTGATAATAATGGGTATGAAAGGGCTATATTGAACCATAATATTTATATAGGTGGAACTGTTGAAAATATCACCATTTCAAAAAATATTTTAAGAAGGTCTGCTGTAATTGACGGTATGTGTAGAGGGGTATCGTTGGTTGTACATGGAATTGCTAATAATTTAACAATTGAAAATAATTTAATAGAAGAGTCCGTTGGTGTAGCTTCCCATGGATGTTGGGGGATTGCAGTTGACCCTGGTTATTCAAAGGAAGAGTCATTTACTAACCTTACTATAAGAAATAATGATGTTTTTAATATGGGAAATGTTTCTATTGGCTGCTCTTCATGTGTTGATGTGCAGATTGAGGGTAATAGAATCACAACTAGTAAGAGTTTAGGGGGAACTTTTATTGTAGTTCCTAATAAACCTGAAGACTCAGTGCTTTCAGAAAATATTACGATTAAAAATAATATGATGATGCATGGAGATCAGGAGGTAGGAATAACGGCAATTATTACAAAATTAATAAATGATGAGCCAGTAGTGGTAGGTAATACTTTATATTCGAAATTTAGAGAATCAAAGTGTTTATCTATTAATGGGGAGCATATAGAAAGTAAATTGGCCTGTGAATATAAAAAGTAGTTTATTTTTCATTAGGTTTTACTAAAATAGTATGGACGAATGTAGCTACTACTTAGTGTTATTTTAAATTAAAAAATACGATCAGTAGTTACATTTGAATTGCCAATTAAATGATAAAAGGCCATATGGGAAATACACTAGCATATATTATTTTATTTTTATTCCCTATTGTATCTATAAGGCTTTATCAAAAGAAAACAATACAAGAAGCTACTTTATGGGTTGTTCTAGGTGGTTTTATGCTCTTGGCAGTGAAAACAGAAGTTGACTTCCCTTTAATTCCTCCTATAGGGAAACATTCAATGCCGGTTCTTTCTATGATTATTGGGTGCTGGTTCATCAAGGGCAAATCAATTAATTACTTTAAGCATAAGTCTATGCTAAGTTTCCTTTCTATATTTATTTTATTTTTACCTTTTATTACGACGGAGCTTAATACGGATAGTTTTGTTATTGGTGGACACTGGGTGCCTGCTTTAACACATCACGATGCACTTTCCGCTATAATTAATAAGTTTTTATTTATAACCCCTTTTTTTATTGGAGTACAGTTTTTTAGGCATTACAAGGATCAGATACTAATGTTTAAAATACTTATGATTGCTGGCTTGTGGTATTCAATACCAATTATTTATGAAGTGCGAATGAGCCCTCAATTACACTCAGCTTTTTATGGCTACTTTCCTCATAGTTTTTTACAACAAAGAAGAATGGGGGGATTTCGTCCGGTTGTATTCATGGGTCATGGGTTATGGGTTGCTTTTTTTATTGCTTGTGCGCTGACTGTAGCAGTTACTTTGCAGCGAATAGGGGAGGGTGTGCGGCGATTTCCTGCGGTTATGGTTAATTATTTTTTATTAACGATATTGTTATTATGTAAAAGTATGGCTTCTATAATGTATGGACTATTTTCTTTTTTTATGATCAGTAAAATGTCTTATCAGGCGCAATTTAGGGCTGCAATTCTATTAGCTATATTAGCTATTATCTACCCGACGCTATCAATTATTAAAGTATTTCCTCATCAAGCTATTTCAGAAATAGCAGATACTTATATGGGGCCAGAAAGAGCAGAATCATTAAACTTTAGATTTAAAAATGAAGACTTATTATTAGAGCATGGACGGGAAAGGTTTTTTTTCGGTTGGGGGGGGTGGGGTAGAAATAGAGTTTATGATGAAGAAACAGGAAAAGATAAAACGATTACGGATGGACGCTGGATTATCACTTTTGGCACTTCGGGTTGGATAGGGTTTATGGTGGAATTTCTTATGATGGCATTAGCTATTTTTAGAGCAAAAAAAGCAGCTTTATTAAGTAAAGATAACAAGCAAAAAAGGCTATTGGCTGCACATGCCTTGTTAGTTAGTATTATTATGATAGACCAACTGCCAAATGCATCCTTAGAGCCTTGGCTCTGGCTTGTCGTGGGGGTTTTATTAGGTTGTTCAGAGCAAGTAATTGCAGATAGTAAAGGCCAGAATACGGCAACAATTTTATACTAAGAAGGGTAATATGTTTGGAAGCCTAATAAAGCTCTATTCAGAGTTTTCATCTCAAGAAAAAAGAAGGTTATTGCTATTGCTGTTAGTTGTAATTATCACTGCACTCTTGCAGGTTATAGGAATTGCTTCAATATTTCCTTTTATTGCTGTCGCGACAAATCCTGAGGCTATTGAAGCAAATCAATATTTAAGCTTATTTAAAGGATTATTGAAAGTAGATGATCGTGAGTTCCTTATGATTTTAGGAGGAGCTGTTTTAGTAATATTAGTTTTTACTAATGCTTTTTTAGCATTTAGTCAATGGATAACCTCAAAATTGTTAGCAACAACAGTACATAACCTGACATATAAAATGTTCCAAAAATATTTGTATGAAAACTATGAGTTTCATTTGCAAAGAAATAGTTCTGAGCTTATTAAAAACTTAACAGCTGAGGTTGGGCGGGTGGTTAACGGTGGAATAATGAGTTCTGTTACTGTTATTTCGGGTACTATTACTGCGCTGGCAATTTTATCTTTACTTATATTTGTTAACCCTTATGTTGCATTAACAGTTTGTATTGTTTTAGGAGGGGCTTATATTTTTGTTTTTTTTATGATAAAAGTAAAAATGGCATGGGTTGGAGTGGAAATGACTAGGCTCATGTCTGAAAGAATGAAATATTATAATGAGGCACTTGGAGGAGTAAAAGAGTTATCTGTATTAGGCCGTGAGCGATTATATTTAGATAAATTTTTAGCTGTTTCGGAAGCTATTGTTAAGTATAAAGTGTATAGCATAGCGGTGATGGATTTACCGCGCTACTTAATTGAGATTATTTCATTTGGAGGAATAATTGCGATTACTATTTATCTAGTAGCAATAAAAGGAGATACTCAAACAGCTTTGCCTATGATTTCCTTATATGGTTTAGCTGGATATCGGTTAATGCCTGCCCTGCAAAGTGTTTTTAAAAGTATAACCACTTTAAAGCATGATATTGTCGCAGTTGATTTATTTTATGCTGATTTGCAAATAAAACCTGAGGCTATTAAGCCTATACTTAGTCATGGATTTTCTAAAAAAACAATATGCTTAAATAAAAATTTAGAGCTTAATAATATCAGTTATAAATATGCAGGGGCAGTTAAGCAAGCAGTAAATAACTTAACACTAAATATAAAGGTGAATACGAGTATAGGTATTGTAGGAACGAGTGGATCAGGAAAATCAACATTAGTTGATATTATATTGGGATTACTTACTCCTCAAGAAGGAAGCTTAAGTGTAGATGGTAAAATATTATCAAAAAGCAATATAGATAGGTGGCAGAAGAATATAGGTTATGTTCCTCAGGTTATTTTTCTTGCGGACTCAACGGTTAGTGAAAATATTGCTTTTGGTCTACCAAGTGATGAAATAGACCAAAGTTTAGTCGAGTATGCAGCAAAGGTAGCTGACTTGCATGAGTTTATAGTAAGTGAGCTTGATGGCGGTTATCAAGCTATTGTCGGTGAAAGAGGAGTGAGGTTGAGTGGCGGCCAAAGGCAGCGTATTGGGATTGCGAGAGCTTTATACCATAACCCCAGTATTTTAATACTTGATGAGGCAACAAGTGCCTTAGATTCACCAACTGAGCAATCCATTATAAAAGCAGTTTATAAGTTAGCACATGATAAAACGATTATTATGATTGCACATCGGTTAAGTACGATAAAATCATGTGATGAAATTATTATTATGGAAAAAGGCAAGATTGTAGATCAAGGGACTTATGATGAATTGTCCGAAAATAGTCCGTATTTTAGGAAGTTATTATTAAAAGAACAAGTAGAAAAGCAGGGGTAAGTATTGAAAATATTAATAGATAATAGTGGTTATGAATTAAAAAATCACGGTGATTTAGCAATGTTGGTTGTAATTGCAAGTCGTTTCCATCAGCGATATCCGGATGCTCAAATTCAAATATTAACCGTTAATCCAACTAGATTAAAAGAAATAATACCTTATGCTATACCTATTGATATTGATGGTCGTAAATTATGGAGTTATGCATGGAATATTATAGGTGCCGTACATAAAATTTTCCCGCTCTCCATGCACTACTGGTTACAGCAGCAAGAGGCTCTATTTAAAATTAAATACTCTAATATTTCGCGGCGATGGATAGAGCGGCGGTTGAGACAGCGCAATTATAAAGTAGAACAAATGAGTGCGTTCTTAGATGTTGTTCAGCAGGCTGATATTGTGATTGCTTCTGGTGGAGGCTATATTACAGATTCTTTTGAAGGGCTTGCTTGTAATGTATTGCAAACTTTAGCATTAGCTCAAAGTTATCATAAACCAACGGCTATGTTTGGTCAGGGATTAGGGCCTGTTGATTCAAAAAAAATATCTTTTTGGGCAGGTCAGGTTCTACCAAAGTTACATTCTCTTTCATTGAGGGAAGGTATTTATTCAAAGAAATTTGCTTTAGAGTCAGGGAGGGAGTTGGAAGAAATTAAGGTTACAGGGGATGATGCTATTGGTCTTGCATACTCAATGAAACCTAAAAATCTGGGGCGAAAGATAGGGGTTAATTTACGGTTGGCTTCTTATTCAGGCGTTGGTAATGAAGCCTTAGAGAGATTTTCTTTTATATTGGAAGAGGTAGGTAAGAGGATCGGCGCTGAACTTTGTGCAGTTCCTATTTCATTTCATGAGGGTGACTCAGATTATAGTTCCTTACAAAAAATATTAACGTCAAAACAAATAAAAAATAGAGAACAGCTAGATACACCGGAAAAAATAATTCAGCAGGTAGGAGAGTGTCGTATTGTGGTAACAGGAAGTTATCATGCGGGGGTTTTTGCTTTATCTCAAGGAGTTAGTGTTGTTGCAATTGTTGCTTCTAATTACTATCGACATAAGTTTGATGGATTGGCTCAGCAATTTGAAGTAGGTTGTCAGGTAGTAGATAGGATGGCTATTAATTTTAATGATGATCTAAAGACTGCTATTTATAAAGCTTGGGAGGATGCTGATTTAATGCGACCTAGCCTATTAGAAAAAGCGATTGAACAGGTTAGTTTAAGTGAGGAAGTTTTTAATAAATTTGCAGATATTTGTCATAAATAATGAAGATGCCTAAAATTTCAGTTCTAATGCCTGTCTATAATGCTCAAAAATATATTAAAGCCGCAGTAGAGAGTATATTAAATCAAACTTTCATTGATTTTGAATTTGTCATTATCAATGATGGCTCAACGGATGGTACGTTGGATATATTAGAACAATATGCAGAGAAAGATAAGCGTATTAGATTAGTAAGCCGAGAGAATAAAGGTTTAGTTATTACTTTAAATGAAGGTTTAGGTTTAGCGAAAGCATCTTTAATTGCACGAATGGATGCTGATGATATTGCATTTACTAATAGGCTTGCTATGCAATTAGCTTATATGGAGTCACATCCTGAGCTTGTTTGTTTGGGTGCTCGTGCTCGTGTTATTGATGCTAAAGGTCGGTTTTTAATTTTAACAGATACGAAGATAGGGTATACGGAAGTTGAGAAATCTGCTTTACAAGGGCGATCACCTATAATTCACCCATCAGCAATAATACGCACAGAAGCTATTAAGAAAGTGGGTGGGTATTTAGAAAAAAATTATCCTGCTGAAGATTTGGCTTTATGGTTAGCTTTAAGTGAGGTAGGAAAGATTGATAATTTAACAGATGTGTTATTAGAGTATCGTATTCATGATGACTCCATTAGTACTCAAGCACATGATTTCCAGTTAGAAAAAACTCGTGAAATTTGTGAAAAAGCATGTAAAAAAAGAGGCATTCAAGTTGAATACTTAGCAACGGTAGGTAGAGCAAATAAAAGTCGGTCTTCAAGGTTTGATATAACGTTAAAGCATGGTTGGTGGGCATACTCAAATAAACAATGGAAAACTGCCAAGAGTTATGGGTTAACGGTTATTTATATAAATCCTTTTAAAAAGGGCGGGTGGCGGTTGTTATTCTGTGCTTTTTTTAGGAGAAAATAATGCCTGTTTTAGTATCAGTACTCATGCCAGTTTATAATACTGCTCTTTATTTAGAGGAGGCGATTGAAAGTATTTTAACGCAAAGTTTTACAAATTTTGAGTTTATTATTATTGATGATGGCTCAACAGATAGGTCTTTAACAATAATTGAACAATATGCTCAAAAAGATAAGCGTATCAAAGTAATTAGTAGGAATAATCAAGGATTAATTAAAACTTTAAATCAAGGGCTAGCATTAGCAAAAGGTAAATATATTGCTCGAATGGATTCAGATGACGTGAGTCTCTCATTGAGGTTTGAAAAGCAAGTAAAGTACTTAGAAAAACATTTGGAATGTGTCGCTGTAGGATCAATGAGTCAGTTAATTGATTCAGATGGTGATGTTATAGGTAGGGTAGGGGAATTGTTGGATCATAATGATATTGATGATGCTCATATAAAGGGGCAAGGGGGAGCTATTATTCACCCTTCGGCAATGATTAGAAAAGAAACCATGCTTCACGTTGGGGGGTACTCAGATTATTATCTACATGCAGAGGATCTCGATTTTTGGTTAAGGCTGGCTGAGGTAGGTAAACTTTATAATATTTCAGAAGAGCTATTCCTCTATAGACAGCACTTAGAAAGTGTTGGTTATACTCAAAGGGCTAGCCAGTTTAAAAGTGCTAAAAAAGCTGTTATAGATGCTTATAGTCGGCGTGGAATGAAATTTAATTCATCAAAACTTCAAGCTCCAAATGTATTGGAGCCGACTGTTTGTGATGTTTTTATAAAATGGGGCTGGTGGGCGCTGAGGATTAATAATATTAGAACGGCAAGAAAATATGCAAGAAAGGCTATTGTCTCTAATTTTTTTAAAATTGAGGCATGGAAATTATGGTTTTGTAGTATGAGAGGATATTAGGTGTGTGAAGAGAGTATGAAAATAGGTGTAATTTATTATTTGATACCTAATTTACACCAAAAAGAATTTAAAATACGTGACTTTATTAAATCAGTAATAAAAAAAAAATCAATTGAATACTTTCGTAATACCATTTTCAAAAAACATAAGCCAGTAGGTGGAATAAAGGTTATTTATCAGCATTGTATGATGCTGAGAGATATGGGTTATGATGCCTACCCTTTAGTCATGGGAAGGTATAAGGGAAACTTTTTTGGGTATGATATTGATTACAAATATATTAAAGATGTTGGGTATAACCTTGGCAAAGAGGATGTGGTGGTTGCAACAGATTTTTTACCCTATCAGGGGCTTGATTTTAAAGAAGCAAGGAAAGTACTCTTTATGCAAAACTGGATAAATCTGGATAAACGACTTAAGGAAAGTGATAAAGGAAAGAGTTATTTTGATATGGGCTATGATTATGTTATCAGCTGTGGTCAGTATAGTTCTGATATGGTTATGAAGAAAATGCATATTCGGGCAACACCAATTACGAATGGAATAGATCAAGATAAATTTTATGAAATTCCTGGTAAAAGAATTTTAGGAAGAGTCTTGGCTATGGCACGTAAAAACCTAGCTGATTTAGAGGAGATAATAAGTATTCTAAAGTTTCGTGGTGTTATTGTTGACCTTCATGTTGTTGATGGGCTTACACAGAATGAGTTAATTCAGGAATATCAAAAAGCGGATATTTTTTTGGCAACGGGTTATCCTGAAGGATTTTCATTGCCGCCTTTGGAGGCGATGTGTTGCGGGTGCTCTGTAGTTGGGTTTACTGGAGGTGGAGCAAGTGAGTATATGATTGATGGTTTGACTGCGTTGGTTTCAAAGGATGGAGACTGTATTGATGTGGCTAATAAGTTGGAGCAATTATTAATGGATAATCAATTAAAAGAATCTTTGCGTAAAACTGGTATTGAAAAAGCAAAGCTATATACATTAGAAAATTGTGGAAAGAGGTTGGGTGTTTTTTTTGAACAGCTTAATGAAAAATAAAGTAATTAGTGTGATTTATTGATTTTTAAGAAGATCTTATAGTTTATGTGGCTTTATTGCTTACTCAGGGTAAAAGTGATGAATTTAATGTTTTTATAAAGAATTTCTATGATTATTGTTTATTGTGAAAAAGGTGTTGGTTGGTCGCCAATATCATATATGGTAAAATTAGCGGCAAAACTGCTAGAGGCAGATTTAATTATATTGGAGCATGAGCCGCTGACCTTAATTAATAAAGTAATTAATTCAATATTAAAAAGGCAAAGAAATAAAGAGGGTGAAAAGTTATTATTAATCTGCCCCTCACCTGCAGATTTATCATTGGTGTTTCAAATTGAAAATTATAGAAAAAGGTTTGATTATATTGCTGCTTGGGTAATTGATTCCTTCTGGGTGGATCGTATCCCAAAAACCGTTAAGCTTTCAGGAGTTTTTGACCATATATTTATTACCTCAAAAGAAGATATTGGGGAATGGGTCAGAGAGGTTGGAACACCTACTACATGGCTTCCGTGGGCTTCTGATGTTTTAGGTTTAGGTGGTATGGGGGTGAAGCAGGATTGGGACTTGGGTCGTGTAGGGCGGCAGCCAAGAGAGTGGGATGATGATAAAGAGATAAAAAAATTATGTGATAAACGACATATTACCTTTAGTGGGCGGCCGTCATTTATTAATGATGCGTCCGCTAATCAGAAATTCATGATGGAAGTTTATCAGCAAACTAAATTTATATTGGCATTTTCTAACTTATCTAATCCTACGAATTACACGCATCCGAGTCGTGCTTACTTAACCGCACGGTGGGTTGATGCGTTAGCTTGTGGTTGTGTAGTAGCTGGTATTTCTCCCCAAGAAGAAAGTGTTGAGGAGTTGCTTTGGAAGGGGGCTACTCTAGAATTTGAGACTATAAACGTACATGAAGGCTTAGATCAAGTTAGTAAAGCATTAGCTCAATGGACTCCAGAAATAGCATCTTATAATTATAAAAAATCTCTTAAAATATTAGATTGGCGTTGGCGGTTTATGGAAATTGCGAGAGTATTAGAAGTTAGGCCTAAACGTTTATTGCTTGAAATTGAACAGTTAAATTTCAAGATAGGTTAAAAGTATCTTGGTTTTTCTATGGGAATATAATTAAAAATTTGCTTTTTAGGTATTGAAATATGGAAAACACGTACTATCAGTTGCTCGTTGTTATTGTTAATTATAAAACACCTCAACTGCTTATTAATTGTCTTGAATCATTACTTCCTGAAATAGAGGATCTAGCCTTAAAGGTAGTAATAGTTGATAATGCATCAGAAGATGGTTCAGTTGAGTTTATTCAAAACTGGATTAGTAATCAAAATTCTACAAATGTAGTTCAATTACTTATATCTTCTGAAAATTTTGGTTTTTCAGGGGGGAATAATATAGGGATTAAAGCGGTTAAAGCAGATTATTATTTGTTATTAAATAGCGATACCTTGGTAAGACCAGGAGCAATAAGTTTATTATTAGAAGCCGCTAAGCAGGATAAATCATTAGGGTTAATTAGCCCAAGACTGGAATGGCTAGATGCAAGACCACAAGAAAGTTGTTTTCGATTTCATACGCCTATTAGCCAAATGATTAGCTCTGCTAATACAGGCTTGATCACAAAATTATTCAGTAAATTTGATGTTCCTTATGCGGTAACAGAGCAACCTCGTTTATATGATTGGACAAGTTTTGCCTGTGTCTTGGTGAGAGCTGAGGTATTTAAAGATATTGGTTTGATGGATGATGGTTATTTTATGTATTTTGAAGATGTTGCATTTGCTTACCAAGCACAGCAAGCTGGTTGGAAAGTGTTAAATGTACCAGATGCGCATGTAGTGCATTTGCGTGGCGGGAGTTCTTCAGTAAAGTCTCAGGCGAAGCAACGTAAGCGTTTGCCTCGATATTATTATGAGTCAAGAGCACGATTTTTTTATCAAGTGTATGGGCATTCAGGTTTATTGATGGCGAATATTTTCTGGGCTTTAGGGTATGGGGTTTCATTATTTCGCTCTTTGCTATCTTCATCGTTTAAACCGAATATATCAGCCTATCAATGGCGTGATATATGGATTAATTTTTCGCAACCATTGAAAAAATATATCCACCCTGATAATTATTAGTAGGGGATCTTTGTGGGTATTTGTAATACGCATAAATTAAGTATGAAAAAGGACAGTCATCAACGGTTGTCTCTACAGAAAATTGGATAATAATGACAAAACCTAACTTTATTATTATGGGGGCTATGAAGTCTGCCACGAGTACCTTACATGAGCAATTGGCATTGCAAGAAGGTATCTTTATGACGACCCCCAAAGAGCCTAATTATTTTAGTGATGATGAGCAATATGCAAAAGGTTCTGACTGGTATGATGCCTTATTTTTAGATGCTAAAGAAGGTGATTTATGCGGAGAATCTAGTACGCATTATACGAAATTACCAGATTATCCTTTAGCCGTAGAGCGTATGGCTAAGCGGCTTCAATCACCAAAATTAATTTATATATTACGCCATCCTATTGATCGCTTAGTGTCGCATTATATTCATCAATGGTCCCAAAATATTATACGCTGTGATATTAATGAAGCGATTGATCAGTATGGGGAGTTAATAGCTTATAGTTGTTATATCAAACAATTAGCGCCGTATATAAAACAGTTTGGTTGTGAAAATATCCTATTAGTTTGTAATGAAGCTATTAGAGAGAATCCGCAAGCTGAATTACAGCGTGTAGCTGATTTTACTGGGTATAAGGGTGTTGCTGTTTGGAAGCATGATTTAGTTGCTCAGAATGTTTCTGGCGAGCGTGTTAGAATTTTTAAAGGATATAAGTGGTTGGTTGAATCTGCAATGATGACTACTTTAAGGCGTTTTTTAGTGCCGCAATGGATTAGAAATAGAATAAAGCGCCAGTTAACCATGCAAAAACAACCTGAAATTGATCCGACTCACCTTGAGAAATTAACTACACTATTTAATGCAGATTTAGCTTCCTTAGGGAGTGATGTGGGTATTGCCTTGTCATGTGATAATTATAAGCAAGTTGTAAGTCAGGAAAATTTAAATTGGGTTGTAGATCCTGGGAGTAAGTAATGGTTTTTATTGAGCTTAATATATCAGTAAAAGAAAGGTGTATTATTAAATGATAGGCGCTGTAGTGATCGGCCGAAATGAAGGCCAACGTCTAATCTCTTGTTTAGAATCCCTAGTTAAGCATATTGATCGTGTTGTATATGTTGATTCAGGATCAACGGATAATAGTTTAGTTGAATCTGAAAATAGGAATATTGAGTGTTTATCGCTTGATATGAGCATTTCTTTTACGGCGGCGAGAGCACGAAATGAAGGCGCTAATTATTTAATTCATAAGTACCCTGATTTACAGTTTATTCAATTTATTGATGGAGACTGTGAAATTCAGCCTGATTGGATAAGTAAGGCACAGGATTTTTTAGAGAACCATAATCAATATGCTGTCGTCTGTGGGCGTCGTCGTGAGCGTTACCCTGAAAATTCTGTGTATAACCAATTATGTGATATTGAATGGAATACACCAGTAGGCGAGGCTCTCGCTTGTGGCGGGGATGCCTTGATTCGTATAGAGGCATTCAAACAGGTGAGTGGTTATCGAGAAGGCTTAATTGCCGGTGAGGAGCCTGAAATGTGTTTTAGGCTGAGGACTGCTGGTTGGAAAATATTTCGTCTTGATGATGAAATGACGTTACATGATGCAGCGATGTTATCAATTTTTCAGTGGTGGAAAAGGGCTAAGCGAGCGGGATATGCTTATGCCAATGGGTATTATTTGCATGGTAGTTCTATAGAGAGATTTAAAAAAAGAGAGTTAGTGAGTATTGTTGTATGGAGTATTTTTATTCCTTTTTTTATTGCGATAAATTTGTTTTTGTCCCCTTTGTTGATTGTATTGGTTGTTATTTATCCTATTCAAGTTGTTAGAATCGCTTTAAAGCCGGAACAATGTAAAATTGAAAGCATTAAATTACGATTATTGTATGCAAGTTCTCATATGCTTGCGAAGTTTCCGCAATTCTCTGGCGTAGTAAGTTTTTTTATTAATAAATATAATGGACGTTCTGGGAAGTTAATTGAGTATAAGTAACTTATGCTTTTGAATCTCATGTTACTTGTTTTGTAGAGTTTTAGTGAATGAATATTAAATAATGAGTAGGTAATTAAGTGAAAAAAATAGCAATTATTGGTTTAGGGTATGTCGGCTTGCCGTTAGCAGTCGAGTTTGGTAAAAAAGTAAATACGATTGGCTACGATATAAACACGTCTAGGGTTAGTGAATTAAATTCGGGCACTGATTCTACTTTAGAGACAACGCCTGAAGAGCTAGCATCAGCCAGCTTATTAAGCTGTACGGATAACCCTGATTTATTAGTCGATGCCAATATCTATATAGTGACTGTCCCTACGCCAATTGATGGTAGTAAGTCACCTGATTTGAGCCCTGTTATTTCTGCAACTCATTTAGTGGCTAAATATTTAAAGCAAGATGATATTGTTATTTATGAGTCAACTGTGTACCCAGGTGCTACAGAAGATGTTTGTGTGCCTATTTTGGAAAAGGTGTCAGGCTTAAACTTTAATGCTGGTTTTTATTGTGGCTATAGTCCTGAAAGAATCAATCCGGGCGATAAAGAGCGACGACTAACCACTATTATCAAGGTTACATCAGGCTCTACGCCAGAAATTGCAACGGTTGTTGATGAATTATATCAATCGATTATTACGGCAGGTACGCATAAAGCGAGCAGTATTAAAGTGGCAGAAGCCGCCAAGGTGATTGAAAATACTCAGCGCGATATTAATATAGCTTTAGTCAATGAGTTGGCTTTGATTTTTAATCGGGTGGGAATTGATACAGAAGAGGTGTTAGAAGCTGCAGGGACTAAGTGGAACTTTTTACCTTTTAGGCCTGGATTAGTCGGTGGACATTGTATTGGTATTGATCCTTATTATTTAGTGCATAAAGCGGAATCCTTAGGTTATCACCCGCAACTCATTTCAGCAGGTCGCCGTATTAACGATAATATGGGGCACTTTGTTGTTAGTGAAATTGTTAAGCTGATGGCAACGAAGAAAATTAATATTGTTGATTCGAATATCTTAATGCT
>ENA-ORXI01002061-ORXI01002061.1-sediment-metagenome-genome-assembly--contig:-NODE-2061-length-15013-cov-8.327732_pt1 | contig 15013 bp, 9 predicted proteins | sample MGYA00237861_ERZ511468 | MGnify/ENA primary metagenome ERZ511468 (study PRJEB26299, sample SAMN06266213) | sediment metagenome | isolation source: Hudson Canyon methane seep mesocosm | place: USA:Hudson... | reverse complement strand
ATATTGCATAAAAGTGAAAGTATTATACCTGTTGGTACAGCTTTGGTTGAAATTGGCGACCCTAAAGATTTGGAAGTCAATATTGAAATGTTATCTACAAATGCCGTTAAGATAAATGTTGGTGACGAAGCCTTCATTAAGCATTGGGGAGGCGTGGAAGATCTTGCTGCAAGAGTTAAAGTGATTGAACCATCAGGTTTTACTAAAATTTCAGCACTTGGCGTAGAAGAGCAACGAGTCAATGTGATTTTAGCGTTAACTGACCCTTATGAAAAATGGCAAAGTTTAGGTGATGCTTTTAGAGTAGAAGCCGAAATTGTTATTGATCAAATTAATAATACGCATAAAATCCCGTTATCCGCCTTATTCCGTCAAAATAGTAATTGGTCAGTATTTAAAGTTGTTGATGGTATTGTTGTTTTACAGGCCGTTACGGTAGGAAAGCGAGATAATTTCTTTACTGAAATTAAAGAGGGGTTAAGTGTTGGAGAGCAAGTTATTACGCATCCAAACAATAGCATTGAAGCCGGAATAAGCGTTATACAGCGGTAATGGAATTAAATGTGAGAGATCAAACTGATAACGGAAAACCAGTGGTTCTGCCATTGAAAATAATTTTCAATATAGTTAACGAAATTTTGAAGCTGAAGGTTTCTGAAAATAAACACTAACACTAACTGTAATAACACCACAGAGCCGACATTAGCAATTGAGTTACTAACGGTTCAAAGAGCATGAAGCGGTCATTGAGTCTTTGTGAAACCATGATCATATTCAGGGCAATTCTAGCCAAAATTTATAGCTTGTTTGTGGGGCTGGTTTAGCTCACTGCGGTCGTTGGTAGATCTAACCTGAAACTATTAAATCAAAGCTAAAACAACTACTTAAATTCATTTGAATCCATTGGTTTACTAGAGTAGTTTTATTTTCTTTGTATAGAATCGAATCGATAGTTCAGTTAATTCATCTTTGTTTTTTTTTGATAGTTCAGTAAAATGGTAGCCTTTAATAGTTCTGTAAAGGTTAGTGATGAAACGCGTTGTTTTATATATTTCAGATAAATGTCCCCATTGCCGTGAAGCTCAAAAATACTTGGATGATAATGGTATTAAATACAGATTAACAAATGCGAAAATGCAGCGCGGTAGAAAAGAGCTTGACGCCATAGGGGCACGCTCTGTACCAGCCCTTAAAATTGGTAATGAAGTAATGATTGGCTGGAATCTAAATAATTTTAAGAAACTCTATGGCGCGGGTTAAGAGGCTTAATTATCTAATTAGATAATTAAGCAACCAATGAACACAGAGTTATTGATTACTCTATTTTGAGTGGATAACAAAATATAGAGGAACAGAGCATCAGAAACTAATACGTCTATGTATTCAGCAAGCTCATTGCTGCCGTCGGCTTTCCATTAATTGGTGTTAACTTTTACCCCCATAGAGGACAAACACCTAATAATAGGTTAACTATCCTTCATAACAGTGTGCTGTGCCATTAGAGCAGGTCAAGAAAGAATGATCTAAAGAACTGGCCAAAGAATAAGGGATTCTAGAAATGTTTAGTGTACGATTTCTTACATTTTAATAATGATGAATTCTTTGTGTTCATTCATAAGTATTTTATTATGTCAGTTTAGAAACTTAAAGCTATAGCTTAGAAAGAACAGACAACGAATAAAGAGAGACTGATTAATGAGTTCAGAAAAACCTAAAAACAAACCCTTATTGGAAATAATATTTAATGTTGCGTTGCCTTCGTGGTTATTAATGAAATTTTCAGGACCTGAATATTTAGGTGTGGTGCTTGGGTTGATTGTCGCACTATCATTTCCCATAGGTTATGCCATCTATGATTATGTCAGAACGAAAGAAACCAACTTGATATCAGTGTTTGGCTTTTTTAGTGTTTTTTTAACGGGTGGCATTGCGCTATTTGAATTGAGTGTTGAGTGGTTAGCCATTAAAGAGGCTTCTATTCCTGGGTTAATTGCAGTGTTTGTGGTTTTCTCTGGCATATATGGCAAGCCTTTAATCGCAAAAATACTGTTAAATGAATCGATAATTAATGTAAATAAGGTCTATAACAAATTAAATGACTTAGGGAAAACGAATGAATTTGTTATTAGGATGGCATTTGCCAATCAGTTGTTGGCATTAACCTTTGTTTTTTCCTCAATTATGAATTATTTGCTGGCAAAATGGCTTGTTAAAAGCCCTGCTGGTACGGTTATGTTTAATGAAGAGCTTGGTCATATGACATTAATGAGTTATCCCGTTATTGCCATACCATCAATGTTAATGTTGGCTGGCCTTTTGATTTATGTGACGAAGGTGATTAAGGAATTAACAGGATACAAATTTACGGAGTTAATGATCCAACAGTAAGCTTTTAGCCAAAAAGCCGACATTAGCTGTTGAGTTACTAACGGTAGCTCAATGAGCCTATTGCAGACGTTTTATTGGTTTGTTAAAGAATAGTGTTCTTTAATTACTTTATATTTCTCAGGGCTTATAAATTGAAATCAAAATTCATCTCGTTCCCAAGCAACCCTCTTTCCAGAAATGCTTGAAGATTTTGTCGCTAAAGAAAATCCTGTTAGAGTAATTGATGTATTTGTCGATGGTTTAGATTTAGAAAACCTTGGTTTCAAAGGTGTTCAATCTAAAGCAACTGGCCGACCTGGTTATCATCCCGCCATATTACTCAAGATTTATATCTATGGTTATTTAAACAGAATTCAGTCGTCACGCTGTCTAGAGCGAGAAACACAACGTAATGTTGAACTTATGTGGCTCACGGAGCGTTTATCTCCAGACTTTAAAACGATTGCTGACTTTAGAAAAGATAACCATCGTGGAATTAAAAACACTTGTAAAACCTTCGTTCAAATGTGCCATAAATTCAATATGTTTAGTGGAGCGACCGTTGCCATTGATGGTAGTAATTTTAGGGCGTCCAACAACAAAGATAAAAACTACACACCGAGCAAAGTGAAGTTTCATATTGAGCTAGTAGAAAAACATATTAATAAATATTTTCAGCAGCTTGAACAATCAGATTCACAAGAGAACTCACCAAATGACATTGCCAATATTGAATCTAAGTTAGATTTTCTAAAACAACACCTCGTTGAACTAAAAGAGATGGAGTTAGCCGTCAATAGTCATCCAGATAAACAAATATCAATGGTCGATCCTGATTGCCGCTTGATGAAACACAGGGCATGACACGAGCGGTTTGCAATAACATACAAAGCGCTGTCGATACGAAACATCATTTAATTGTTGCTCACGAAGTCACCAATACAACCGATAGAGGCCAGTTGTGCAATATGACCAAACAGACACTTAAAGCGTTAGGGAAAAGTGTTACGACAATATTGGCAGATAAAGGTTATTATAGCCGACAAGATATTAAAGATACTCAAGATTTAGGTGTATCGACTCTTGTACCAAAAACCGATACATCAGGCTCAGAAAAGAAGGGAATTTTTAACAAGTCACTGTTTCAATACAATCAAAATAATGATGTTTATATTTGCCCTGCGGGCAATGAGCTTCAACATCGATTCAATGCGATAGAAGGAGGGTTAGATATCAAAATTTACTTCAATGGTATGGCTTGTAAAAATTGTACTATCCGAAGCCAATGTACCCGTTCTAAAAAAGACCCAAGAAGAATGAGACGTTGGATTCATGAAGCTGATATGGAAAAAATGGAAGCCTTGCTCAAAGCAACGCCTGATGCGATGCTTCAACGAAAACAAACGGTTGAACATCCCTTTGGTACGATTAAGTTGTGGGCAGGAGCCACGCACCTTTTAACAAGAGGGTTTAAAAATGTCAGTACAGAATTGAACCTGCATGTATTGGCGTATAATTTAAAAAGAATGCTCAGTATATTTGGAGCAGAAATATTGATGAAGGAAGTGATGTTGCCGTAAGAGGTAACTCTTTCCTTAAAAGACCCAAATATGTTCCAAATAGGAGCCAATATCAGCAATTTTGAACGAATAAAAAATATAAAGCATAGATATTCATAAATATCGGCTTCGCTACGCGAAGCCTTATAAAGAGCTGATATAAAACCTCAATAATGAAAACTAACAATAATTAGTTTTCACACAGGCTGAGCCAAAAGCTGACATTAGCTTTTGTGAACCCATGATAATGTTTTGGGTAATATTACCGAGATTTCATGCTCGCTTGACAGACAGATTTAAGCTCATTTCTGCCGTTTATATGCGGACTACAAATCTTATACAGGTGCCCTTACAGTTTTCAAAAATAATTTACTCTGTTAAGCCTGAAAATCATTAGTGTGGCGATACCACTATTGTAGAGAGTAAAAAAGTGCGATTGCAATAATCCAATCGCACTTTGAGTTATTGTTCATTTATTTCTTGATTTCAACACCTCTTACACCAGCTATTATATCAGCCGTTTTTTTAACATCCCAAGCATCAATGGGTAGGTACATACGAATAACAAAATTCCCGCCATTATCAACCGTCGCATTATTTACACTTTTTGCGCAGTTGGTAGTGAATGACAAGGTATTACCCTTTTCAATCATATCACCGTGTGAAATATAGAAATCATCAACTTTTATCCAGCCATCAGCACCGTAAAAAGTAGCTGACATAAACGCATTGTTTTCCCAATCTAATGCAGGTTTAGGCAATGTCCAGCGTTGGCAGGTACCACTACTCACTTGCAATGGAACATATTGCGCAGTAGTCATTGGTAAACCACCCCAGCCATAAGCTGATGCGTACAAATAATTATGGGGATTAACATCAGCTAACGTTTTACCAAAAGCATCGTGACCTTCAAGGGTTTGCTCTCCAGTATTCACTTGACGCACTAACTCTTCTCTAAGGGCAACAACCTCTTTAGCATCAAAGCCTTTTCCTGGGTATGGACGATTTGCTTTAGCAACAAAACTTAAGCCTGCCTGCCGTTTTTTAGTGTTTTTATAATCACCGTTATCAAGCGTTCTTGCTAATAAATAGACATACTCTCCCTCAATATCATTAGCATTAACTGTTAATGTTTCACCATTTAATACTACTTGATGAAATAAATGAGCTTCATCAATAATATGAATAGCTTGGAACCCTTGCGAGTTTGGTACAGTGAAAGTTGCCCCTTTACTTACATCTACAATGGCAATGGAATACACAACATCACGGTTAGAGCGAATAACTTGTTGGTTATTTTTAGATACGGGATCATCATGCATCCAAACATTTACACCAACTTTTTCTTGTACTCCTGCAAAGTACCAATCACTTTCAGCAATCACGTAGTTTTCCATTGTTACTGGTGTGGTAGCGTGAGCAATAATTGATGTCATGGATAGTGCTGTAGCAAGAAATATGTTTTTCATAAGATTAGTCCATTAAAAGGTTGGTATTATTTAAGGTTTAATAGCTTGTATTTCAGGTAATTCATAATTGCTGAATTTACTGACATTAGGCTTATATGCACGCATCAAGAATGACCAGTTATCTTGGGGTGTATAAAGGAAGTTTTTCCCTTTAACCTTACAATCCATATTGCCGTAAATTACCGTGAATGAGCCATCCTTATTAATAACTGCATTTTGATTAGAGCTAACAATATTGTCATGGTCAGCCATTAAAAACTTGTCTTGTCCATAAACAGTAATGGAGAAAAAAGCATCTACAGGCACCGCAGGGTATGTAGCGGTATAACATTGACCACCTTTTACATTGTCTAGTGAGTACGGGGCATACATTGCGGTATGGTCTGGTGATAATCCCCATGCACCTGCTGTTACGTATGTAAATTTCTCCCAGTCAGTTACTTTTGATGTATGGTCAACCATTACCCCAAAAGTGTCAGGTAGACTATCGTATTCTTTAATCATGGCTTCACGTACCTTTAACATTTTTTCAGTATCAGGGCGTGTCATCGTGTCAGAGGAGTCAGCATGCAATATTTTATATTGAGGCTGTAAGTCATTCACAATATGTTTAACATCTTCTGGGGTGCCATCGGTGCCCATACGAATACCAAGGGCAAGATAGTCTGACTCAAATTGATCACGTGTAAATTTGTATGTTCCACCACCATATAAATAAAATGGTGACATATGGTTTTCTCCAAGAATATGAACTGACACAAAACGCTCGCCGACATCAGGCACTACTAAGGTGAAGCCATCTTTTGCGTTAACAGCAACAATAGAATATATCGTGTCATTATTTGGAGAAACTACCCAAGTGTCATCCTTGTTTGCTAACGCTTGAAAATGAAACCAGTTATTGATGCCGTTTCGACCAATAAAATTTGAAATAAAGGCACGACTTTCAGCTTGTATAAATTCTTTTGCCGTCATCCCGTATTTAACGGGGTCTGTTTTCCATTGGCTTGAATCTATTTCTGGAATTTCTGCATACGCATTTATTGAGGCTACAATTGTGAGTGAAATCATAACTTTTTTCATTATTAATCCTTAATGTATTTGATAATCGATTATTAATTTACTAGCTGTTTTTTAAACAAATAATTTACCCATAGTATGCCATAAACTTTTTGAACGTAGTAACTTATGGCTAAGCTTTATTGCTTTGTATTATTAGCTAGTGGCTCAAAGTTTATCTAATTAATGAGTCGATATATGGTGGATTCGAAGTGTATTATTAAGGGATGTTTCACGCTATTCGAAAGCAATATAGCTAGCATTTAAAATGTAGACCCTGAGAATTCGTTAATGCGCAATGGAGGATCTGTAACATCGAAAGCAAAGCGGTAAACATCAAAATTTTGTGGTTGCAATATTGGTATGAAACAGATACATACCTGAGTTGTCAATATAGACTAATATCAGGATTGAAAGACTATATTGGTGGCTTAGTTCCCTGTCAAGAACAAGATAGATTGACACTATAAACAGCTTAAATATCTATTGATGTTAACGTCCGGTTTCGTATCAAAGTGATCATAAACTGGCTTGAATTTGAGGAGTAATTTAGGTCAGCTATTGGCAATAGTTGTAATAAAAATTAAGTTTCTCTTCCAACGATTAAAAAACTTTTGGGTTTACTTACTCCCTTAAGAACAAAATTTAATATCCCTCATAAGGACAAATTTTATTGCCGCTACTCAATACACCGTAATAACTAAAGGCTAGGTAAAAATAACCTAGCCTTTTAAGTTAATAGATTTACTTAATCACATTTCCATTTACATCCAATACAATCGCCTCACCTAAGCCTAATTGGTTAACACGCTCAAGTTGAGTTTGTGCATCACCTACCACCAAATAAATCATTTTATCAGCGTTCATGTATTGGTTAATGGTTGCTTTCGCTTGATCTAGCGTCATGTTGTTTAAAACACTTTGTTGCTCACTCACATAATTATCAGATAATGAATAACTACTGATATTCTGTAATACGCCCATCAAGTTTCCTGTGGTTTCAAATGCTCTAGCGCTTTGTTTTGCTAATACAGATTTTGTTCTAGCTAGTTCAGCTTCATCAAACCCTTGGTTATAATTAGCTAAAATTTCTCTAAAGGTTTGTAAAGACTCTAAAGTCACATTTGAACGAACACTTGAGCGAGCCGTAAATACGCCGCCTAAGTTTCTACGGTTTACACCTGAGTATGCACCGTAGGTATAGCCTTTTTGTAAACGCAAAATTTGAAACAGTTGCCCCGAAAAACTACCACCTAAATTATGATTAACCGCAACTAAAGGATAATAATCTTTAGCATTAGCCACCATAGCGCGACGACCAATTTTAATAAATGATTGCTTAGCACCCGGAACATCAACAAAATAAATCTGTGATTTATCTAATTTAGCTACTTTTTCTGCTTTAGGTAATTCAACATTACCTGCTGACCATTTATCCGCTAAGGTTTTTAAACTATTGATTACTTGTGGCTCTTTAACATCACCAGCGACATGAAAACTCGCTAAATTAGCCACTATGTTATTTTTATAAAAGCTTTTCACATCTTCTAAGGTGATTGCCTCAACATCTGCCGTGGTTCCCATAACAGGCATCGCTAACATGTTATTTTCGCCATACATTAATTTGGCATAAACATTTTGAGCAATTGCCCCAGGATTACCACTAGACTGCTGAATTTGAGAAAGGGTTTCTTGTTTAATTCGATCCCACTCAGCTTTATCCCAACGAGGTTTTAATAAAACTTCAGTTGCTAATTCAATCACCGACTCAAAGTTAGTAGCTAATGTATTACCTGTTAACGTTACATATTCATCACTAGCACTAAAGTTAAGCTGAGCACCTAATTCGCCAAGTACCTTTTCTAACTCTTGTGCTGTTTTATCTACTGTGCCTTCCAACATCATTTGCGACATTAAGTTAGCTACGCCCACTTTACCCTTTTGATCAAGTGAGTGGCCACCCAATACACGAATTGAAAACGACACTAAAGGCAATTCATTATGTTCAATACCATAAACTTTTAATCCGTTGTCAAAACTAGACTTCCAAACATCAGGTAAGTTAATTTTTGGTTGCTTGCCATAATCAGGATTTACAGAGCGATCAAAAGACGATTTTGCTTGAACAATAGCAGGAAGCTGAACTGCAGTGCTTTCATCTGCCACAACTTCTGCATCTTGAACAATTATTTCCTCAACTACGTCTGCTTTAATTGCCCCACTAAGCGCTAAACTAGCTTTGCCCTTAGGGACAAAGCTGGTGGCAATAAAATTTTGTCCATTCACATAACGGTTAAAAACATCCATAATTTGTGCGCGTGTTACTTTACGGTAGTGCTCAATTTCGGTGGTAATTAAATGTGGATCATTTGCAAACTCATTATGTTGAGCAATGGTTGATGCTTTATTAAATACACTGGTTAACCCTTGATAGAAATTAGTTTCCCTACGAGTCATAATTCTGGCTAACTGCTGATCTTTAAATCCGTCTTTGGCAAACGCAGCCATCGCTTTATCAATACTGGCTTTTACTTTATCTAAATGAGTATCATCAAAAGCTCTTACCCTAAGTTGAAATATTCCGGCTATTTCTGAGGCTTGGCTACTTGAATTCACTCCTGGAGCTAACTTGTCTTGTTCAACAAGTGTTTTGTAGAAAATACTTTCTTTACCATCGGTTAAAAGATCTGATAGTAACTCTAGTGCGTAAGCATCTTCTGAGTAATGAACTGTGGTGGGAAAGGTTAAAGTGAGCTCAGGTAACTTAGCAAAGTTATCTTCGTGGTACAGTGACTTACTTTTTGCAATTGTCACTGGCATAGGTGGTAGTGCTTTAATGTCAGCTCGAGGCTCTAACTCACCAAAGTATTTATTGACCCACTCTTTAGCCTGTTTTGATTCGAAATCACCAGCTAAAACTAAGGTCGCGTTGTTAACGCCATACCATTTTTGATAAAAATCACGGACATCTTGTAACGTCGCATTTTGTAAGTCTTCTAAACTGCCAATAACATCCCAACTGTAAGGGTGTCCTTCAGGGTAAAGTGCTTTTAACATGACATATTCAGTGTGGCCATAAGGTCGATTATCAACACCTTGTCGTTTTTCATTTTTAACGACTTGTTTTTCATTCTCAAGACCTTCTTGAGTAACTGTATTAATGAAATAGCCCATACGATCAGACTCCATCCAAAGAATCTTTTCTAAGCCATCACTTGGTACCACTTCATAATAAATTGTACCGTCTTGCCAAGTGCCACCATTTAAAGTGCCACCCATGTCGCCTATATTCTTAATAAAATTTCCGGCACCAACATTCTCAGAGTTTTGAAACAACATGTGTTCAAAAAAATGTGCAAAGCCTGTACGGCCTAAAACTTCACGATTTGAGCCAACATGATATTGAATGGCGACCGCAACTATAGGATCAGACTTATCTTGGTGCAATACAACATCGAGTCCGTTAGGTAGGGTATATTTTTCAATAGCGAGTTGGTTATTTTGTTTTTTAGCTTTAACTTCGACTGCTTTTTTAGTGACTGTTTTGGTAGTAGAGTCTGTTTTTGGGGGCTCTTGACCACAACCTGCCATTGCGAGAGTAATTGCGCTGAGCGCAATGAGTTTTTTATAATGATTCATACGGTGACCCTAATTTTAATTTAGTTTTAGTTTTAGTTTTTATTAGTAACAATGTTATATTTTGAAGACGATCATTTATAATGCTGGCAACCACTCTATAGCAAGTATTCAGAAAAACAAGCGCATTTCAGTTTTGTAAAATTTTAATGAAAATAAGCGACTAAAAATAACAGTCAGCTAATCCCTACTCTTTTTCCTATGCATTTTAAAATATAGCGCTACGCTTTCCTCTAATACCAAATCTAAATGTTTTTTGACTAAAAAGCCCTAGTACATAAATAGAAAAAATCAATTAATTTTTCAATTTAGCTACTAACGACTAAAAAATGTACTACCATTAATTCTATGATGTTGATTTAATATCCTGCATTAATTTACATTTCATTCGAGAAAGGAATCGTCATGGACATACTCAAAATATCAATGGTCAACTTACCCGACATACATAGCGGCCTATTAGCTAATATAATAAGAAAAGAAAAGTTAGGTTCATGCAAAACTATTACAAGTACTTGTTCCCTTGATTATTTTAAAGGTGACATAGAATGTACTAATTTTATTGTTTTTTATGATAAAAACATTTCAGAAGAAGATGTAATAGAACTTAAAGCGCCAAATAATATTCCGGTAATACTCATTACAGAAAATTCTAACTTCGAAATGGAAAGGACAGCAAAATCAAATAATATTGATCTGGTGATTAATGCGTGGGATTCAGAGTTAGTGACATTATTATATGGCTTTATAAGCCAGTACCAAGTTTATCAATCTCAGCATGTGCTTGTTGTTGATGACTCTAGAGTTGATAGCTACATTATGACTAACATCTTAACAAAAGATTTCTTGCATAACGATAATGAACATAACCCAGAAAATGTTATTGACCTTTTAACAAACTCTGAATCTATCAATATTCTTATTCTAGATTATGAGATGCCAAATAAGAATGGTTGCCAGTTAATGATGGAAATTAAAGCAACATTTCCCAAGAGAGATTTTATATTCATAGGAATAACTGGGAGTAGAAATGGCGCAATTAAATTTCTCAACGACGGTGCTGATGATGTTTTAATAAAACCGCTTGACCATGATATTTTTTCACTCAAATTAAGAAAACTAATTTTCAATTTTCAAAAAACTCAACAAGAACAAAAATCATTAGAAGACTATAAAAACATCATAAGTAGTACTGTCAAAGATATTAGTGACCCTCTTTATGTGCTATCAACTGTTAATGACGTTTTATTAGAAAAGTCAGTAAAAACAGAAGAGTCTCTGCTCTCAAAATTACAGTGTCAAGCTGCTAAAGACAAATTGACTACTACTTTTACCAATGTACAAAATTATTTAGAGCTATCAACAAATTTACATGATTCATCATTAAAGATGGGGTCTTTACATTCTATGATTTCAGGACAGCTTTTAACTGAAGTCAATAAAGCAAAAACTAATAACATCATAATTAAAGAGTCACTAAACCCCAGTATAAAAAACTTACACGTTCCAAAACAATTAGAGCAAGTGATAACTTATCTCACCCAAAATGCTATTAATAATAGCGCAGGTGGCAGTGAAGTTTATATTCGACTTTACCTTGATGACTTTAATATAGTATTTGAAGTGGAAAATAGTAATGTTTCGAATACCGCACTTTGGAGTAGCTTTCCTAAAAAAACTCATAAAGAACAAACATCGATAAATTATGTTTTATGTCAAAAGGTAATTGATACTCTTGGAGGTTCACTGGGAAAAAAACCGGGTGGGAATGGTGATATTAGTTATTTTAAACTTCCCTCTTATTCATTAACGTCAAGAGAACTCCATTAATCTGTTTTACAGTAATTGATAAATGTCTAAAATAATTAAATGAAGTTATTAATCAAATAAACAACTGTGTGATAAAAAACAGTTAATTATAGAACTCGCTTAAAATGAGTTTTATTGTAGTGGAAAGAAAGTGGGGTATTAATGATTGCTAAAGGGGGCACTTTAAACATTTAGTAATAGAGCAGTTATAGTTACTCTCTAAAATAACTTACTGCTGCTGAGTTTTAGGCAGAGTAATTTCGTACCTGATGCCTATGGGGGATTCTACCAACTTAATCCTGCCATTTAGATTATGATTAAGTAAATTGTTGATAATACTAAGGCCGAGTCCTAAATTTTTACTGTTTCGAGCTGAAGTATAGAAAGGCTCAAATATTTTGGCTGTTTGCTCTTCGGATATTCCACAACCATCGTCTTGATAATTAATAACAACATCTTCAGCGTCTGATGTAACGTTAATATGAATAGTACCTGTAGTCTTGTTTTTAAAGCCATGAATAATTGAGTTTTCAATAAGATTAAACAGTATTTGCCATAAGCTTTCTTTTTGGCAAAAAATTTGGATGTCTTCACTTTGAATAGTTAATTGATGAGAGTTCAATATTCCTTGCACACTATTTTCAACTTCTTTCAAAAAGTATCGCATCGAAAATATCGATTTTTCTTGTCTATCAGCAACCGTATTAACATCTTTAAAACGTTGCAATAATTTATTTACAGTTAATAAACTGTTCTTACTCATTTCAATGATTTTAATTAACTGAGTGGTTTTGTTAACAAAGATTTTACGGGTTAAATTGCCAGAAGAAAATTCATCAGACAATGTGGTTAACTTATCTTCTGCTGAACTAATTGCCGTTAAAGCAGTACCAATTGGTGTACTAATTTCATGAGAAAATCCAGAAATCAAACTATTAGTGGTGAGCATTTTTTCTATTTCAATCTCTGAGCTATATTCTTTTTTCTGCTCTACAATGGCTTTTTCTAATGCTATGTTAACTTTTTCGAGCTCTTCATTTCTTTCGTTAACAGTTTGGCTTAATAAGTTGTTCGCATTTAATAACTTTTTTCTGTTTAAATTATTTTCAAAAACAACAGCAGCTAAATTAGCACTTAATTCGATAAAACGTAAATCCTCATCGGTGGGACTTTTGGGTTTACTGTAATAAATGGCAAAAGTACCAAATACCAAGCCATCACCTCCGATGATGGGTTCAGACCAACATGCTTGCAGATTTGCAGACAATGCTAATTCTTTATATTGATTCCAATAAGGATGGGTATTGATATCTTCAACAATGACTCGTTTTTTAGTAAAGGCTGCAGTGCCACAAGAGCCTACACCAGCACCAATTGGCACACCATCAAGTGCTTGACAATAAAAACTAGGCAGGGAAACGGAAGCTATAGGATGAAGTGTTTTGGTGTCATTATTTAGCCGTAAAACCGAACAATGCATTTTAGGGTTATAAATTTGTGCTTTTTCACATAAGGAAGTTAGAATTAATTCTAACTTTTCATTTCTTGCAACCATGCGTAATACATGATTCCGCCCTTCTTCAAGCTTACTTGATAATTGCCAATAGTTAATATCTTCTTTAAGATTATTCATACATCAATAGATTATTAATAATTGAACACATTGTTCATTTAATACCTATTAGTTTAATAAAGCAAATATCTTACTTAAACGATTTAAAATAGTTAAATCTGTTTATATTTTCAAATTATACCTAGTGGGTTTAGAGCAAAAAAACTCCCTATACCTTAGTTAATTTGAGTATAGGGAGTTTTAAAAAGGGCTTTATTTCCTTTCCAAGGTAATTAGGTTAAAAAGATAAACTTAGCAACAAACAGCACAGTAAGTGCCCAAACGCCATTAGATATTTCTTTAGACTTACCAGCACCTACTTTTAATACGGTGTAAGTGATGAAACCAAACGCAATACCGTTGGCGATAGAGAAAGTAAACGCCATCATTATTGTTGTACATACCGCAGGAGCGTATTCAGTTAAATCGTTCCAATCTAGTCCTTTTAGAGAACTCATCATCAACATGGCTACGTAGATAAGCGCACCATCAACGGCAAAACCAGGTAACATCTGTGCAAGTGGTAAGAAGAACATGCCTAAGGCAAATAACAAACCGATAGTTACAGCAGTTAAACCTGTACGACCACCAACTGACACACCAGCAGCAGATTCAACGTAAGAAGTAACAGGAGGACAACCAAAGGCAGTACCAATAACAGAAGATACTGAATCCGCTTTTAAAGATTTGCTTAGGCCATGAATTTTACCATTTTCATCTTGAAGGTTAGCGCGCTCTGCAACCCCCATTAACGTACCTGCCGTATCAAAGATGTTAACAAAAAGGAAAGTAACAATAACTGGAATTAAAGCCACTTCAAAAGCACCAACAATATCTGCCTTCCACAAGATAGGCTCAAGTGCAGAGAATTCAGGTACAGCTAGCAACCCTTTGTAAGCAACAAAGCCCGATGCCGGTGCCCAACCTTTAGCTTCTTCAGCAATAACGAAGAAGTCAGTTGGTAAAACCCAAGTCATGGCGAAGGCAATAAAAGTAGTAGCAGCTATGCCAATTAAAACAGCACCGAAAACTTTACGATAGCTTAGAATAGCGATAAGCAAAAAGCTTAAGAAGCCTAACGCTGGTGCTTCAGGGCCAAATTTACCGAAACCAAAGTGAGTAAGATCAGCAATAGCAACAACGTTATCAGGGTTAGGAACAACAATACCGGTGAAACGTAAACCAATGAAGCCTAAGAAAAGACCAACACCGGCGGTCATTGCAAGCCGTAAGCTCATAGGAATACTATCGAGCATCCACTCCCGCAAACGAGTAACACTCATTAATACAAATATAACACCCGAAAGGAATACCGCACCTAGCGCGATTTGCCAACTATACCCCATTGCGCCAACGACGGAGAAAGTGAAAAAGGCGTTTAACCCCATGCCAGGAGCAAGACCCACAGGCCAGTTTGCGTAAAGTCCCATTAAAATGGTTGCAATAGCAGCACCAAGACAGGTGGCTAGGAATAAACCATCAAAAGGCATTCCAGTTTTAGA
>ENA-ORXI01002059-ORXI01002059.1-sediment-metagenome-genome-assembly--contig:-NODE-2059-length-15024-cov-60.597043_pt1 | contig 15024 bp, 16 predicted proteins | sample MGYA00237861_ERZ511468 | MGnify/ENA primary metagenome ERZ511468 (study PRJEB26299, sample SAMN06266213) | sediment metagenome | isolation source: Hudson Canyon methane seep mesocosm | place... | reverse complement strand
AAAATTCCCTCTATGTATATGACTGAATTAGCCAAGGCACTGGCACCAGAATTAAAACATAAAATAATTGGTATTCGTCCAGGTGAAAAATTACATGAAACCATGTGCCCTGCAGATGATAGTCATTTAACTTTAGAATTTTCTAATCATTATGTTATTTGCCCAACAATTCAAATGACAGGTCATACTGATTTTAAAATTAATAAATTAGGTGAAACCAGTCACACGGTTGAAGAAGGCTTTGAATATAATTCAGGGCGTAATAGTGAATGGTTAAGTGCAGAGCAATTATTAGCGATGGTTTCAGAAACCGGTACTTATAAAGAAACATAAACCTCAGCCGTTACTTAGCATGCCATCGAATAAAAATGACTTATTTTGAGACAAAAATGAGATTAGCAGACACAGCACAAAAAATAATTAGAACAGAAGTATACAATCTTCTGGGTAAAGATAGTCGTATTACACTATTCGGTAGCCGGATAAGTGATAGTGAAAAAGGGGGAGATATTGACTTATTTATTCAAGTCCCTCAACAATTAAAAAATCGTGTTGAAATGGAATGCCGATTAGCCGCTCGCCTTTATATAAAATTAGGGGGCTGTAAAGTAGATATTTTAATAAAAGACTCTTTAACTAAAATGAAACCAATCTATCAACATGCTATTAACTATGGAATTATTTTGTGAAACACATAACACAAGAAGAACGTTGGTTTTTGGTTAATCAGCTTGTGGAGCTAACGAAAAAAGAGGCAAGACATCTCAAATTAACAACTAATCGACTAAAAGCCCTACAACCTGATTTAAAATGGGTTGAGGCTCTTGAAGAAGAAATTGAATATGCTGAAATGCTTGATGCTTTTGTTTCGCGTTTTAGCCGATTACAAGATACATTGGGTGATAAATTGCTGCCTGCTCTATTACGAGTGAGCCTAGAAAAAACAGGTTCGCAATTAGATAACTTGTTAAAAGCCGAAAAAATGGGCTGGATTAGTTCAGCAGAAAGCTGGATTGAAATGAGAAGTCTTAGAAATAAAGTAGTACATGAATATATGGATTCAGCACCTGATTTACTACAAGCTTTAATTATGGCTATTAAAATTTCAGAGTTACTTATTCAAATACAACAAAACTTAACTCAATATACAACACAATTACAGCAAGCACTTTTGGATAAGTAATGACATTACAAAGTACTAGCCATTACAATTTTTACCAAACTATTCAAATGACTCATTATTCCAATTTTAAAATTAATGAATTAAGTGAAACCAATGCTTATGAGGAATCTAAGTGATTCCTTATGGTAAACAAGATATTAATCAGCATGATATTGATGCTGTTGTTAATGTTTTACAATCTGACTTTATTACTCAAGGAGCACAAGTACCTGCCTTTGAGAAAACTCTAGCAAACTATTGTCACGCAAGTTATGCAGTCGCGGTTAATAGTGCGACGTCTGCCTTACATATTGCGTGTTTAGCTTTAGGCTTAGGTAAAGGCGATTACTTATGGACTAGTCCTATTACTTTTGTGGCTTCAGCAAATTGTGCTTTATATTGTGGGGCGCAAGTCGATTTTGTCGATATAGATGCACAGACTTATAATTTATGTCCAGAGCAATTAGAACAGAAGCTAATACAGGCTCAGAAAAATAATACACTGCCTAAAATTATTGTCGCTGTACATTTTGCAGGTCAATCTTGTGACATGCAAAAGGTACATGCCTTATCACAACAATATGGTTTTAAAATTATTGAAGATGCCTCTCATGCCATAGGCGGGAAATATTTAGATCAACCTATTGGCAATTGCCGCTACTCAGATATTACTGTCTTTAGCTTTCATCCTGTTAAAATCATCACGACTGCAGAAGGTGGTTTAGCGACAACCAATCAATTAGAGCTTGCCCAAAGAATGCAGCTTTTACGCAGTCATGGTATTACGCGTGATATAGAATTAATGGATACGGAAACCCAAGGTGACTGGTATTATCAGCAAATCGAACTGGGTTTTAACTATCGTATGACGGAGTTACAAGCTGCGTTAGGTATTAGTCAAATGCAACGCTTAGATGACTTTGTTGCTAAACGGCATACATTACAACAGCGTTATGATGCGCTGTTAAAAGGTCTACCTATTATCTTGCCTTATCAATCACCTGATTGTTATTCAGCGTTACACCTTTATCCTATTCAGTTAAAACTAGAAGATATTAAACTTTCTCGTCGCCAAGTTTTTGATACGTTAAGAACACAAGATATTGGGGTAAATGTGCATTACATCCCAGTTTATCAACAACCTTATTACCAACAGTTAAATATTGCACAAGATTCTTGTCCTATTGCCGATAGCTATTATCGCCAGGCAATTTCACTGCCGCTATTTTATGGTTTGACAATAGAACAGCAAGATAACGTAATTAAGGTTTTAATAAAAATATTAGGGGTGTAATAATGATTAAAATAGGTAATAAATATATTGGTGAGGGTCAACCTACGTTTATAACATTTGAAGCTGGGCCTACTCATGATGGTTTAGAGTCTGCAAAAGAATTAGTATATTTAGCTGCTGAAGCAGGTGCTGATGCGGTTAAATTTCAGATATTTAATGTTGATAGTTTAGTTAAAGATAAAGAAATTCCTTTTTCTTATAGTATTTTATTAAATAAAAGAACAGGAGAAACTAAAGAAGTTAGCGAGCCTCTATATAATATTTTAAAGCGTCGCTGTATGAATAATAATGATTGGCTAGCCTTAAAAGCTTATGCAGATTCGTTGAATATAGCATTTTTTGCTACTGTTACAGATGAAGATGATATTGCCTTAGTTCAAGAGATGGGTTGTCAATCGATAAAAATAGCCTCGGCTGATGTAAATCATTTTCCATTACTTAGGCAGGCAGCAAGAACAGGGCTTTCTATTCAATTAGATACAGGAAGTGCTAGTTTTGGAGAAATTGAAAAAGCGATAGAAGTAATTCAGTTTGAAGGTAATAATAAAATTATTATTCATAACTGCCCCACAGGTTATCCAGCAAGATTAGAAAGCATTAACTTAAAAATGATTCCTTCTCTGAAAAATTTATTTAACTGTCCTATTGCTTATTCAGACCATACAGCAGGCTATGATATGGATATTGCTGCTGTAGCGCTTGGAGCTAATCTTTTAGAAAAAACTATTACTAAAGATCGTACAACATCTAGTGTTGAACATATTATGTCCTTAGAACCTAATGAAATGAAAAATTTCATACAGGTTATACGTGATATTGAAACTGCAATGGGTCAAACCTTAAGAAAGCTTTCAAAGCATGAAAAAGAAAAACGTCTTGTTGGGCGTAGAAGTGTTGTGTTAGCAGAATCAGTAAAATCTGGCCAAACACTTGGCTCTGTAAAAGTAAAATTTCAACGACCTGGGTTTGGTATTGCCCCTGATTATTATGAAGCTTTGTTGGAGTCTGTATTTAATAAAGACTTACCCGCTGAACACTTGCTGTCATCACATGATTTATCATGAGTACTATAGCTATTATTCCAGCGCGAGGAGGCTCTAAGCGACTCCCTCGTAAGAACATCCTACCGCTAGAAGGTGTTCCGCTTGTTGTTCGAGTGATTAATACTTGTATTAGTAGCGGCCTATTCGACAAGGTAATTGTATCGAGCGAGGATACAGAAATTTTAGATATAGTAAGCTATACCGACGCCATTGCATTTAAACGTAATATAGATTTAGCTCAAGATCGTTCAACTGTGGTTGAAGTTTGTTTAGACGTATTAGAGCAAGAAAAAACTACTGATAGCTTTTGCTGTATTTATGCAACATCAGCATTATTGAGTTCTAATACATTAAAAGAGGCTTATTCTTATTTTCTTTCAGAGCCAAAAGCCTCTACTGTTATGGGTGTTTCTAAATATAATCACTCTCCTGTACAGGCTTTACTTATTGATGAAAATGGGTTCGCCAAAATGCTTCACCCAGAATATAATAAAGTACAGTCTCAATTATTTCCAAAACTAAGAGTGAGTAATGGTAGTTTTTATTGGTCTAAATTTTCTGATTTTGCAAAAGAAAAAACATTTTATACAGAGACTTTAAAAGTATTCGATATCCCTGATTTAGAATCTTGTGATTTAGATAACGAAAGCGATTATATTCGCATGATAAACCTATTTTTTAAAAATAAATGATGAACATAGCAATTATTGATTATGATTGTGGCAATATACAATCTCTTACTAATGCCATTGAATATCTAGGGTATGAGGTTAATTTAGTTAATAACCCTAATGAGTTATATAAATATAACAAATTAATTTTACCAGGCGTAGGGTCTTTTGATTCTGGAGTAAGTTCTTTACTAAAAACTGGGTTATTTGATGAAATAATAAATTGGGTAGAAAACGAAGAGAATAAATTATTAGGAATTTGTTTAGGTATGCAGTTATTATGCAATAGTTCAGAAGAATCATCGAAAAATATCCCTGGATTAAGTTTAATTGATGCTACTGTTAAATCTCTTTCTAAATACAGAAGTAATAATGAAAAAGTACCACATATTGGATGGAATAATATTACATTAAAAAAAACACCATTTAAATCATTTATAGAGAATACTGATTTTTATTTTGTACATAGTTTTGCTGTATTTGTTAATAATGAAAATTTAAGTCTCGCAAAGACCCCTTTTTCTCATATTTACTTTGACTCTATTATTAGTAATAATAGAAATATATTTGGCATGCAGTTTCATCCTGAGAAAAGTCATATTCATGGCCTTAATTTACTTGAGGATTTCTTTATACATGCTTAAAAATAGATTAATTGCTGTAATTATTATCCGTGATGGAAAGGTGGTTCAAAGCGAAAAGTTTCAGCATACCAATGTTATTCATTATGATGCATATCATGCAGTGGAATCATTTAATCGTTGGTCAGTTGATGAAATAATATTACTTAATGTATCTAAAGAAAAATCAAGCCAAGAAGAGTTTTTATCTATTGTAAAGCGTGTGTCAAAAACTTGTTTTGTTCCATTAGCTGTAGGTGGATTTATCGACTCTATAGAATATGGTAGTAGAATTATTAAAAATGGAGCTGATAAAATAGTTATTAATAGTTTATGGTTTAATGATGTAACTATAGTGAGAAAGTTAGCTAATAAATTTGGTTCACAGTGTATTGTAGCTTCAATTGATATAAAAAATACTGATTTTGGTGATAAAGTTTTTATAAATCGTGGTGAATATAATATAGAAAAAGAGCTTGGTTATTGGTCTGAATATTGTGAAAAAAATGGAGCAGGTGAAATATTATTCAATAATATTGATTATGACGGTAATAGAAAAGGATATGATTTAGAGTCCATAAAAAAAATTACTCAACAAGTATCTATTCCAGTGATTGCATTTGGTGGAGTTTTTACGTGGAAACACCTACTAGAAGGCTTTGAATTCGGAGCAGATGCAGTCGCAGCAGCCAATATTTTCCATTATAAAGAAATGGCAACAAAGCAAGCTAGACGTTTTTTATTAAAAAATAATGTATCTCTAAGAGATATTTAAGGAGAAAACATGAGATATTGTAAGAAATGTTTATACCCAGAAAATGCCAAACCAACTATTATTTTCGATGAAGAAGGTATTTGTAGTGGTTGTAGGTATCATGAGACTCGTAAAGATCAAGATGTAGACTGGCAAGAAAGAGAATTAACTTTTAGAGAAATATTAAAAGAAGCAAAACAAATGGCTAAGGATAGAGAAAATAGCCATGACTGTATTGTTCCTGTTAGTGGTGGTAAAGACTCACATTATCAAGTGTGGTTATTAAAAGAAAAATATAATATGAACCCGCTATTAGTTCACTTTAATCATGGGTTTAATACTCAAGCTGGATTAAGAAATTTAAGAAATTTAGTTGAGAAATCAGGCTGTGATCTTATTACTTATACAGCAGGAAAAACTTCAGTAAAAAAAATCGCTCGTTATATGTTAGAAAAGGTAGGTGATATTACTTGGCATTATCATGCAGGAATTAGAACCTTACCTTTTAAAGTTGCTGTTGAGAAAAATATTCCTTTAATTGTTTGGGGAGAGCATGGATTTGCAGAACTAACAGGGCTGGTTTCATTAAAAGACTTTGTTGAGTTTACAAAATGGAGTAGAAAAGAACATGATATGCGGGGTATAGAAGCAGAGGATTTAATTGGTCATAATGGTATAACAAACACAGATATTGCGCCATATATTTATCCTTCAGATGAGGAAATAGAAACAACAGAGGTTAGGGGGATCTATATTAGTAATTTTTTTGAATGGAATGCTGAAGAACATGCAAAACTAATGAAAAAAGAATGGGGTTTTGGCTATGTTACTTATAAAAGAGAACGGACATTCAACTTACACTCTAAAATTGAAGATCATGCTAATGATGTACATGATTATTTAAAATTTCTAAAATTTGGTTACGGAAGAGCGACTGATGATGCCTCAATGGAAATTAGGCATGGTCGATTATCTAGAAAAGAAGGTATTAAGCTTGTAAAAGTATATGATACGAACACTCCATCAACATTAGAGTTTTACTGTAATTTTCTAGGTATTACGATGGAGGAGTTTTATTATTACATTGATTCGATGAGAGATTTGAATGTATGGCATAAAGATGATCAAGGAAAATGGCTTCTAATAGACTCTATTTGGAGTCAAGAAGATGATGATACTCCCGCAATATTTAATAACCTAACTTTCTCTAAAGAAAATAATGCATTATATTATAATAATAATAATCCTCCTTTATCAGCAGGAGAGAATGAATTAGATATTAAAAACAATGAATTCCAATGGATGTAATTAATCAACAATATATTTATAAGTATAAAACAGAAGAAGAGTATTTCTGGGCTGGTGAATTTGGTTCAGGTTATATTGAAAGAAATAATAGTGACCAATTAGTAGCATCTAACTTGAAGTTATTTTCAGATAGTCTTGATAAAATTTATTTTATTAATTCAGTCATAGAGTTTGGAGCTAATATAGGGTTAAATTTAAAGGCTCTTAAATTAATTTATCCTGAACAACAACAATATGCTATTGAAATTAATAGTGATGCTGTCAAAGTCTTACCTGAGAGTATTCCTGTTGGCAATATATTTAATGATAGTATTTTAAATTATAACTCTACAATAAAAGCAGAGTTAGCATTAATAAAAGGAGTTTTAATACATATTAACCCTTTAATGTTAAATGATGTTTACGATAAAATATACTCATCTTCCAGTAAATATATTTTAATGTGTGAATACTATAATCCATATCCGATTGAAATAGACTATAGAGGGCATTCTGGAAAATTATACAAACGTGATTTTGCAGGAGAATTTTTAGATCGATTTTCTGATGTCAAGTTAATAGATTATGGTTTTACTTATAGAAAAGATAAGAGCTTTACTATGGATGATCTGAATTGGTTTTTGATGTCTAAAGATTAATGTGAAAAACATATTATTTAGATTAGACTCTTCATCATCTATTGGAACTGGGCATCTGATGCGCTGCTTAGTATTAGCTAAGCAGTTTTCAGCTAAAAATATATATTTCGCAATGTTGAATTTACCTAATAATATTGGCTATAAGGTTGAAGAAGCGGGACATCATATTATATGGCTGAATTCAGAAGATGCGATTGAATTAATAAGTGTTATTACTAAATTATCTATAAATTTATTGGTTATTGATCATTATGAAATTGGTTATGATGATGAGTTAGGAATTAAGAATAAAACAGGTATAGATATTTTTGTATTAGATGATACCTATGAAAAACATCATTGTGATATTTTATTGAATCATAATATATATGCTGATGTAGAAAAATATAAAACTTTAGTTTCTAATAGTTGTGATTTGCGGTGCGGCCCTCAATATACATTACTTAGAGATGAATTCATTGAACAAAAATTTAGTCATAAAAGTAAACTAAAAATTAATGATAAAAAAATGATATTTGTAGCAATGGGTGGTGCGGATTCCGCTGGTATAAGTATAGATATATTGCAGGTTTTAGTTCTCATACCTAATATAAGAATCAATATTGTTACAACAAGAGGAAATAAAAAACTAACTCAATTGATAGAGTATATTAAAGGAAAAGAAAATATTTATTTGCATATAGATTCAAAACAAATTGCAAAATTGATAGCTAATTCAGATCTTGCTATTGTTACTCCAAGTGTTATGGTTAATGAAGTATTTTATCTAGATGTTCCGTTTGTGGCTATAAAGACTTCAGATAATCAAAAATTTATGATGCAATATCTGCAAGAACACGGTTTTTATGCTTTTGATTCTTTTTTAAGAAAAGATTTTTTACAATGTGCTAATAACTTGTTAATTCAACAATAAATAGTTATGAATTTTATTAGCTCTAAAGGTGTCAGGCTTATTGACTTTATTGGCTTAGCTGATGTAGAAATTAAAATGATTTTAGAATGGCGAAATAATAATTATATCAGGATTAATATGATAAATTCTAATATAATTTCAGAAAAAGAGCATGTTAACTTTTTTAATTCATTAAAAGAAAATAAAACAATAAATAAGTATTTCTTGGCTTGCAAAAATGATATTTATATAGGTGTGGTTTCTTTTAATGATGTTTTTGATGTAAGTGCGTCAGTGAATATAGGTTTATATTCTAATCCTAATTTAAGAAAAAACGGGGTATTCTTATTATCTTCTATTTGTGAATATTGTTTTAATGAAATAAAGTGTAAAAATATAATTATTGATGTATTGACTGAAAATAGCAATGCAATATCATTTTATATAAAATATGGGTTTATAGAAATAGATAATTATAATATTGATGGTAGGTTAATGAAGAAAATGGAAATAATTTATGCAAATTGGAAGTAATAAAATTACATCTAAGGCTTATATTATTGCGGAGCTTAGTGCAAATCATAATGGTAGCTTACAAGTAGCTCTAAATACTATTAAGGCGGCTAAAGAATCTGGTGCTGATGCAATAAAATTACAAACTTATACTGCTGATACTCTTACTTTAGATTGCTATAAAGAAGATTTTATTATTAATCAAGGAACTCTTTGGGATGGTCAGTCTTATTATCAGCTTTATCAACAAGCTTATACGCCCTGGGAATGGCATCAAGAATTGTTTGATTATGCTAGAAAAATTGGTATTGATATTTTCTCTACACCCTTTGATAAAACAGCCGTTGATTTTTTAGAGAACTTTAATCCACCAGCTTATAAAATTGCATCTTTTGAAATTACTGATTATGAGTTGATTCGTTATACTGCATCAAAAGGTAAACCGATAATAATTTCTACAGGTATAGCAACAATTGATGAAATTCAAGACGTTGTTAATATATGCCGCTCAGAAGGCAATAATGATATTATTTTATTAAAATGTACTTCAGCATATCCTGCACCACTAGAAGAAGCAAACCTTAAAATGATACCAAACTTAGCTGAAACGTTTGGCGTGATAAGTGGGTTTTCTGATCACACTTTAGGTATTACTGCCCCTATTGTAGCGGTAACACTTGGAGCAAAAGTCATAGAAAAACACTTTATATTAGATAAAAGTATTGGTGGGCCTGATGCTGAGTTTTCATTAGATCATAATGAGTTTTCTCAGATGGTTAATGCTATACGTGATGCAGAGAAATTGTTAGGTAAAATTGATTACTCTTTAAGTAATAGTAAGCTTAAAAGTAGAAATTTTTCCCGTAGTTTATATTTTGTTAAAGATATAAAAAAGGGTGGCATAATAACAGAATATCATATTCGTTCTGTTAGACCTGGATATGGTTTGCACCCTAAGTATTTGAAAAATATTTTGAATACAAAAGCGATTAAACATTATTCTTACGGGGATAGATTGGAAATAGATGGAATCTAAAAATAATATAGATAAAAGGCGGTGGTGCATAAATATCTAAAAGTGATTTCATTGGAAGAATAGTATGTATATTAGTAATAATATAAGTATATTAAAAATATTATAAGCGCAATGATAGGTTTACCAAGTGGTGAGAATTTATTTATGATTAGTGATTTTATTTTAGAAGAAGATAATAATAATTTTAGTGTGGTTATTATTGATATATTATTAAATAATAGAGATTATGAGGTATGTAATCGACCTGATTTTTTAAAAAATATTGAAAATTTTTATGTAGATGAAATAAAGTGTATTAGTATAAGTGTTAGTGCTAAAGAATTTTCAGTGAGTTTCGTTAAAGGCGCTGAACAGTTGTCAAAAAAATATAGCAAGCCTACCTTGGTTAATGTCTATTATCCATTATTAAATAAAGTTGATTATGGTATGTTAGATGTTGATAACTCGATTAGTTATTTCAATATATTTAATTTACATCCAGATTATTTATATGATGATAATAGCCATCGAAATTTAGAGTTTTATAATCAACATCTTTCTTGTTATAAAAAAAACAATTATGTGAAAAGTGCGATTTTATATATAACATCTGTATTTATTAAAAAAAGAGTTGATATGCCTGTTAATTGTACCTCTGTCCTCTTTGGGTATAAGCAAGAAATAACTAGTATTATAAATATCCCATACGAATTACCTTTGTTAAACAATAGAGGGGGTGATTTGTCCTCTATATCATTAATTTCTGACCTTTGTCGTTTTTTTAGAAATTTATATGGTATTGATATTTTGAAAATTTTAAATTTAAATGTAGATATCGTATCAAAAATCAATAACCATATTGAATTAATTGATTTCGATATTCGCTCGCATAAAACAGCAAAAAACTGGTATAAAGGTAAGGCGCTTACTGCTTTTGGAGTTGAGATAGGAGAGTGTTTAGAGTACTTTGTAATGGAAGACCTTGTTATAGGTGATTCCCAATGAAAAGGAATGCAATAATTTATGCTTTATGGCCTATAAATATAAAGGTAATAGAAAATTTTATTGGAAATAATGAGGGGGTGACTATATTATCTCTTCCTGATTTTATACCAAAAGAAGTAGAAAAAATATTTATCAAAAATGGATGTGAAATAGTTTATTTATCTGATTTATTGCCAAAATTGCAAACGGATTATTTTATGCTAGAGAGTTCAACTCTAGTGAGATACTTTGAAAATAAATATATAGAGTCAAATTTTACCAAAGATTTAGAAAGAGTCCAGAGATGCACTCAGACTGCAATAACAATTGTGAATTATTTAGCAGTACTAAATTATGCTTTAGAACATTACGTTATTTGTTTTGGGATAATTAATGAGCAATATACACCTATAGCTAAGATGATTTCTTTATTTTTACAGAAAAATAATATTTCTAATATCTATTTATCTCATGGAGCGGCTTTAGGGGTTGCTTATACTATTCATGATGTTTTTCATGCAGATATTTATTGCGTAGGAAGTGCTAGAGAGCAGAATGGTAACAATAATGTTAATAAAAGTAGAAAAAAAGTTTTTAAAATAACGGGCTTACCTTCATGGGATAAGTTGTATATAGATAGTACAAATATTCATAAATTGGCATGGTTTAAAAAATATCAAATAGATGAAGAATTGCCAACGGTCACACTTTTTACAGCATGGAATGCTGATGTCTCTAAACTTTTTAGACTTGAAGATGAATATGTTCTTGAGCCATTTAAATTGGTTTTTCAAGCTAAAAAAAATCTAGAAGCTCTTGTCGGTTTTAATTTAATTATTAAGGATAGGCCAGGCGGAAATCATAAAAATAGAGTTGTGAACTTAGCTAAAGACTTAGGGCTTAATAATTTTTTTTATATGAATGGTGATGCCGATCCATTTTTACAGTACTCTGATTTAATTATTTCATTAGATTCAAGTATTTCTGTAGAAGCTATTATTGCTAGTAATGCACCATTAAATATACCAAGGCCTATTGGGTGGTATTATGGTCCATATATAGGGGGGAATGACGGCATTATCAACCTGAACTCTGATAATATTGAAGAAACGATTGCTACTTTTCTGATTCAACCGAAAAAGCGTCAAGAATATATCGATAGTCTAAGAAATACCCCGCAATATTATTCGCCTGCTTTTGAAGGTAAGGCGACTGAAAGTGTTGTCGTGGTTATGAATGAGTTTATGCCGTTAGAGAATAGTGAGGCGATTAAACAGTACCAGTTAGATAATTTGCAAGAAGCTCAACAATTTGAAGAGTCAGGAATTGAAACTGAGCGGCCGTTGATTTCATTTGTAATGAAAGTAGTTGAAGAGCAAAAAGATTTCCTAGTAACAACAATTAATAGTTTATGTGCACAGATTAATAGTCACTGGCAGTTGTTGGTGGTTGCTGATTTTGAAGTGTTTGATACTGCATTTGAGCAACATGAGAATTTGCACTGGGTGTATATGAGGTCGGAAGACTTTGTTGATAGGGGTTTAGATGATGCCGTGAATTGCTTAGAAGAGGGGTGGCTATGTTTTCTTAAGCCGGGAATGGAAGTTGAACCATACTTTTTAACCTATTGTTTGCATTATATTGCAAGCTGTACACGTTGGCAGTTTATTTATATGGATGAGGGGAAAGTTAATCAATATGGTGATTATTGTTTATTGCATAGAAGACCTAACTTTGATGAGTCATTATTAGGTGGGAGGTTTGATTTTGGAGAGAATTGCTTGGTTGAATTATCTGTGTTGAAGCATATCATTGCTGAGTCTCGAACTCACTCAGGTATAGAAAGTTTTGATTGGTTATTGAGGGTATTTAAGTTGTTTGGTACTGCTTCGATAGGGCATATTTCAGATATTTTAGTTTCTAGTAATAATTTAGTTTTTGAGTCGAAGAATAAGCAGGAAAAAAGTATTGAGTTATGGGGTGGATTTTCTGAATCTAATTTTTTATAGCATAACATTGTGCTGTTGCTAAGCTCCCTGAATTTAAGTGTGCAACTAATGCTTTAAGTTAGCTACTTGTTGGACTAGTGGAAAAGGTTTTTTCAGTGCTGTTAGGGCTTGCAACAAATGTGACGGCAAGAATAGTTTGTAATGAAAAGTAGTCTGTAGAGAAATTTAGATTATTAATGAGTATTATTTTTAAATAGTTGACTATGTTTACTTTAAGGTAATTTAGGTGGTTTTTTGTATAAACAGTTTTTTCTGTATAAAATTGAGCTTAATTATAAGAAAATTGAGAGTGTTTTATGACTGAGGTTGAGCTGCTTTTCAAAAAAGGTGCGCAGAGTGAATGGGTGAAAGACTCTCTTATTTGTGATGTTTTTACTGCGACTGAGGAAGATGTTGGTACTAGTGATACAGTTGTAGATTTTTATGATTATTTAAAAATGTGTAGTGATAGTCGTGTCAATGGGGATGTTAGTGTGTCAGCTAACTTAGTTAGTCAAATTGATGCAAGCGAGATAAATAAAATACTTGATGTTATTGATAGACCTATTATTCTCAATGTGCATTCAGGTTTTGAGGGTAGTAGGGGTGTTTTAAAAAATAGTGAGCTAGCAAAAGGTCACTTTTTTTATTTAGATGTATTTAACCTTTACCCTTATGAGAGTTATAAGGCTTGCACAGACCGATCTTTAGTTTGCCATGAGAAACTTTTATCTTGGTGGCAAATTAATGCTTGTTTATCAGGTTCTATTTCAGCTTTGTCCGCATTATTTAATGCCAAAATGTTACCTGCGACATTAAATTCTTGTGTTTATATTTTTTCAAAAAATGAGATAGCAGATGCAACTGTTTTTAACGATACTAATAAGAGTAAAGATTTTTTAAATAATGCAATTATTAAGGATGGAGCTTCTATGGCCATTTTTCTGGATATATTTCGTTTTTATTTGCATTTCTACCAAGTAGATATTATTACAGTATTTAAATTAAGTGCCGAAGTGGAAAAGAAAATTAAATATAATGCTACTTTGCTTGAAGAAAATTTACAAAAATATAAAAAAGCAAGTGCTTGGCATAAAGACCTTGCTTTAAATGCTTTTTCAGTAAATTTGGGTGAGTGTATGGAGTCTTTGATTGTAGAAGGTATGGAGCTTAACCGATAATGCTTGTTAAAAATAAAAAAGAAGCTATATTTTATGGGCTTGAGTTTGAAAATAATAAGGCTTTAATTGAATTTGTTATACGTCATAAAGGTATCACAGTTCTTACTGAAGTAGAGTTTGTCCCCATTGCTTTAAAAGCATATTTAACAATGTTAGATGCTAAAGTTATTTACATATCTGAGCAGGTAGGTAATGTATGTGATGAAGAGTTTAAGAGGGGGAGTCAGCAATTACTTGAGAAATTCTTTCAGGGGGGGGGGCAAGAATTATCACTTGGGACTAGCGTTATTGAGAGATCTTTAGGTGTCGCTAAAAAAATTATAAGGAACTTAAAGGCGCTTGATGATTTAAGTGAGGAATATTATATAAGTGCAGGTATTGTTAATGAGCAATTCTCTCCTTTAGTTAAGTCGATTATTCTCTACTTAAAATCAAAAAAAATTCCAGTTCTTTATTTATTTGATGATATTAATTTAGATATGAAATATGGTACTGATAATATTTTGTATGCTGATGTCTGTATGATCGGTTCTAGAGCTATTGAAAATAAATTTGAATTTATACAAAAAAATCATAAAAAAATTATTGTTACAGGGCTACCTAAGTGGGATCAATTAGTTGAATTGTCGAGAGATTCTAAAGATATTGATGGTTGGAAAAGCAAGAAAAAATTAAATTTAAAATTGCCTGTGGTTACTTTTTTTGCTGACATTATTAGTAATAATACTAGTTTTTCTAAGACGTGTAATGAATCATTTATTAGTGCAGTTCAGTTGCTTTTGGAAATTAAAAAGGATTTAAAAGAAAGTATTGGATTCCATTTGATTATTAAAGATAATCTTAAAGCGGATCGGAAGGCTGATGTAGTCGCGTTAGTCGAAAACTGTGGGTTAGATGTATCTGAAGTAAGTTATGTCCGCGATGGAGATGCTCCGTATATTGTTTATTCAGATGTAGTCAT
>ENA-ORXI01002058-ORXI01002058.1-sediment-metagenome-genome-assembly--contig:-NODE-2058-length-15029-cov-3.019930_pt1 | contig 15029 bp, 13 predicted proteins | sample MGYA00237861_ERZ511468 | MGnify/ENA primary metagenome ERZ511468 (study PRJEB26299, sample SAMN06266213) | sediment metagenome | isolation source: Hudson Canyon methane seep mesocosm | place... | reverse complement strand
AATGTCAATTCATTAAATAAAGAAGATCGTTCAAAAGCTTCATAAATTGACTCTCCACTTTGAATTGTTTTATTTAAAAGCGTAATTCTATCCAATAAATATTTGTTTTTTAGTAAAATAGAAGAATTAACAATGCAACTTTGAAATTTATAATTTGCTTCTAGTAATATTTTTAGAGATAAAAAGAATCTATGGAAATAAATTAAAAAGACAATATGCCCAATATAAGGTATTCTAGTGACAATAAACTTATCAATAGTGTACTTAAAATCACTAGATTTTTTATACTTTGTTAATAAATATAAAAAAGTAAAAGTGAAAAATATAACAAAATATATAAAATATCCAACAACAAAATCTTTAGTATTTAACAGTGCAACCGTTGCAAAGGGTAAAGTTGTATTATACTGCTCAAATATAAATTCAAATTGGGGAATGACAAAACTAAATATTGAAAAAAGTGAAAAAAATAGTGTAATGAGTAATACAATAGGATAACGTAACTTCTGATGTATAAGTTTTTTATTTTCCTCAATATTACGCAAAAGAACAGACAACGAATAAATACAATCTTCCAAATTTCCATTTTCTTGCGCAATTTTAAAAAATGATATAACAATACTGCCTAAATGTTTTTCATAAGGTTGTAAGGACTTATATATAGGAGTACCATTTTCAAGTGAATATTTTATTTGTTGCAAAATTTCTTTTAATAAAATATTTTTGGTACTTTTTTCTAAAATTAAGATCGCGTCAAACATGGGTATTTTTGCTTTTAATATTATATTTAATTCAAAAAATACATTAGAAATTTCATTTTTTTTTATCTTAGTTTGTTTTGCAGGTTGAAAATATTTTTTATTTAATTTTTCAATTTTAATTACAGTTGTGGGCAACTTTTCTTTTGATAAATCAGATGTAGATATAATTTTTGTTTCTAAGATACCTTTGTTTTGAAAAAAAACTTTATATTTTTGCATTATAAATCCTATGTATTTTAATAACTAGTAACTTTATATACCTCTTTTTTATCAATAACACCTTCTTTGACTTTTAACATCCCATTTTCTAAAAGTGTTTTAAACCCTTTTGTTTTGCAGTATTTCATTATTTCATTAATATTTGTTTGTTTACATATCATGGAGGCAACTTTTTCATCTGATACAAACAGCTCTGAAACAATTTCTCTATTTTTATAACCCGTTAGATTACATTTATCACATCCATAATTTTCAAAAACATTATCATCTTCACTTACTTTTATTTTGCAAAACTCGCAAAGTTTCAATACCAATCTTTGAGATATAATTGTTTTTAACGTAGAAGCCACTAAAAAAGGTTCTGCGTTTAAATCTAACAATCTATTAATAGTAGAGATACTATCATTTGTGTGTAAAGTTGCTAAAACTAAATGTCCTGTAAGGCTTGCTTGAATTGCAATATCAAGTGACTCTTTATCTCTTATTTCCCCAATCATTAAGACATCAGGATCTTGTCTTAGTACATTTTTCAAAACCTCACTAAATGTTAGGCCTATCTCATTATTAATAGCAATTTGTTGAATGTTTGGCAGTTTATACTCAACTGGATCCTCAATGGTGATTATTTTTTTCGATTGTGTACTTAATAACTTTAAAACAGAGTATAACGTGGTCGTTTTACCACTTCCTGTTGGCCCTGTCACTAAAATCATACCTTGTGAGCGAGAGATCTTCTCTTTTATAGTTTTTACTGTAATTCCATCTAATCCTAACTCATCAAGACTTTTTTCAACATTATTTTTATTTAAGATTCTAATAACAATAGACTCCCCACAAACAGTAGGCATAATTGAGACCCTAAAATCATATTTATGACAATTTATCTCTTGAGAGAATCTACCATTCATTGGGATTCTTCGTTGTGTAATATCTAGTTGGGAATACAATTTAATCACTGAGCTAACAATTGGATATAAATTCAAATCAAATTTAAAAAATTGTAAGAGAATGCCATCAATTCTAAATTTTATAATTAACGCATCATCTAGACATTCAAAGTGAATATCACTAGAACATTTTGTTATAGCAAAATCTAACAGTGACGTAAAAAAAACATTGATGTATCTTTGATTTGTAGAGTTTAAGATAGAGTATTTTACTAAGTTATATATTTCAAACCGGGATTCAAATTCTTTTAAAATAAATAATATATCATTTTGGTTTACGGTGATTATTTTAATAGGTAAGTCATAATTTTCATTTAAATAAGAAAGGTTACATTCATCACTAATTGCAAATAAGGTATAAAAGTCAAACTTCTTAAGAGGCAAGATTTTTAAATTCAATAAGTCTTTTATATCAAAATTAAGTACCAAATCATAATCAATAATATACTCATTTAATATACTCATGAAACCAACTTTCACATAATTTGAAAGCAGTATATCATAAAGTAATAAATTTATTACAATATATTATTCGCTAAAAAGCTCCAATTTAAACACTTTTGAGTCACTTTTAAGCTCAACATAATCCAGATGTATTTTAATAACTTTGTATCCGTCAAAAATGTCATTTTGTTTTAACCATTTATTATTTATTAAAACATGATCATTTACAATTGCAAACAGTCGAGGCAATGGTTTAGCAACTTTTAACCCAAAAGGGTTACTCACATCATCGATTTCATTTGTCATATCGTAGTTTTGTTGCGTTCTAATAATTTTTGAATATGAGATATCTAAAAAAGCTCTTATCTCATCTTTATCATCAAGCTGTGACAAAATTAGATTTTCTATTTTCATATAATCATTATTGCTTTCACTAAAATTTATAAAACGTAAAATAGGTTTTAAATTACCTTGCACTTCTAAAGATATGTTTTTTTCAATCACCTTAAGTTGTATAACTTTTACATTAATATCTTGTGCATATTTTTGAATATCTTTAACTACTTTTACGCTGTGCATTTTATTTATTTTTTTTAAAAGTTTTTGTTTTTTTATTTCATAATCATATACTTCTTGATTGACATCATTCACATTAGTCAATACTTTTGTTTGAAGTTTGGGGAAGTTGTATATTAATAATAAGGCAGTAATTATGGGTATTAAATACATCTCAATTTTTTGAAATGTTGAAAGATTATCAAAGTATTTATTTATATAATTTAACAGTTGCATGCATCTCATAACAGTTATATTCTTCATTATAATTCATATTATTAATAGTTGAATCTTCATCATAAAAATCTAAAAAATCCAACAACACCTCTTTTTTCGCAGCCTTAATAGTTATTTCACTTTTTCCTTCTGAGAGTTTTAAGTGTATCAATTTTATGCCATTTTTTTCCAAAAGATTAAATAATGTGATAATATCATGAGTAATTTTTTCATTATCCTCATATTTTTCAAGTAACAGTTGGTACTCGTTTTTTGCTTGTTCTATTTTAACTTCTTTAATGTCATTTCTGATTTGTTTTTTTTCTTGATTAAATATATTTGTAAGATATAAACCCAAAACTAAAATAACTATAAGTAAATATAACAAATAAAACAGAGCATTTTTATTGTTCATAAGTTTAATATATCGTACGGGTTCTATATTTTTAATATTACTAATATACTTGGTTTTATATTCATCTAACAAGGCATCATCTACTTCATATATGTTATCAATTCGCAAACTAAAAGTTTGTTTGACATAGTTAATAATATCACTTTTTTCACTATTGCTATTTATTTCTTTAAAATAAACCAATTGAGTATTTTCATAAACGGCAAAAAAATCCTCTCGTATATATAAATCTAAAGAATTTTTATTTGTATTTAAATATGAGACAGCAAAAACATATGGTTCTAATAAAGTATTTTTATGAGAACTATTGATAACTGTTATTTGATAAGATTGTATTTTTTTTATATAAGTGCATAATATTTGAGAGTTTGCATTCAGAGTCAATTTTTGACTCTGAATTTGTGTATTTATATAATCTTTTATATATTTAGTATCGATTTTTTCACTAACTTTATTTGAAAATGTTTGAGCATTATCAAGTTTAATAAAATTAATCGACGTCATACCCTAAATCTTTTAATCCCTCTTTACTTTTTGTCCAGCCTTTTTTAACTGAAACAAAAAGCTCTAAATAAGCTTTTTTACCTGTTAACTGCTCAATTTTCTCTCTTGCAGTTTTTCCTACTCTTTTAATAGCAGTGGCACCTTTTCCAATAATCATACCTTTTTGAGTACTTTTTTGAACAATGATTGTAGCTTTGATTACATCTATATTTGGTTTTTCTTCAACTTTATTAATAAGTACATCTGTTTCATAAGGAATTTCATCTGAAATATTCTCAAAAATTGATTCACGAATGAACTCTTTAAAGATATCTCTTAAATGTTCAGTTGTCATGATTTCAGTATCAAATAATGGTGGATGCTCTGGCAAATATTTTGTAACAACACCCAAGATGTCTGCTCGTTCTGTTGATCTTTTAATAGATACAGGAACAATCGCTTCATATTTGTCCTCGAATTTTTTGTATTCATCCATTTTTTCTAATAACTCTTCATTTGATACGAAGTCGATTTTTGTTAATAATAATATATGTTTAATATTTTTTTTATTTTTAATTAAAAAATCTTCATAGTGAGTTACTTTATCCGTAACTGGTGCTAAAAATAGTATAACATCACAGTCACCCATTGCTTTTAATGCTTCATCTAACATATACTGATTTAAAAGTTTTTCAGTTTGGTGAAGTCCTGGAGTATCTACAAAGATAATTTGATTATCTTCATGCATTACGATTATATTTGATCTTTTTCTTGTAGCATTTGCTTTATGAGAAACCATTGCAATTTTTTCGCCTACAAGCCAGTTTAGTAAAGAACTTTTTCCAGCATTTGGACGACCCACTACTGAAACATATCCACATTTTGTCATTAATTTTTTCCTTTGAATATTATGAGACTATTATTATAGCATGTAATATTTCTATTTGTTTTATTTTTATTTATCTTTTTCTATAACTTAAAGCTTCTAACAAATGAGATTTTTCAATAAACTCACTCATGTCTAAATCTGCAATTGTTCTTGAAACTTTTAAAATTTTATTTATACCTCGAAAGGATAAGGCAAAATTTTCAATAGCCTTGTTTAAAATAAGAGTTGATTCATCTTTTAGAATACAATACTTGTTTATATCTTCATCTGTTAGTTTTCCGTTTAACTCGGTTTGTCCTCTTTCTTTTTGCATTACAAAAGCATCAAGAACTTTTGTATGTAACTGTTTTGAAGTAACATCAGTTGTATCATTTAGGTTAACTTCATTCATAACCACATGCAAATCCATTCTATCTAAAAAAGGATCTGATAATTTGTTTTTGTAACGTGCTATTTCAACATCATTACATCTACACTCTTTTCTACTACTAAGCATATTTCCACAAGGACATGGATTAAGTGCCCCTACAAACATAAACTTTGTGGGATAGTTTACTTTTGAATTTACCCTTGAAATTAGAATTTTATGATCTTCAAGAGGTTCTCTTAAAGCTTCTAAAATAGGTTTCCCAAAATGAGGTAATTCATCAAAAAACAGCATGCCATTATGACTTAATGCTATTTCACCTATTTTAGCATCTCTACTTCCACCACCAAAAATTGATGCTTTTGTTGAACTATGATGTGGGTTTCTAAATACTCTTTTTGGTGAAAAATCAGGTTCAATAATATCGAGTGAATCCAATTTTGCTTTTTCTAAAATTTCTTCTAAGCTCATAGGGGGCAAAATATACTGTAACCTCTTGGTTATCATACTTTTTCCACACCCAGGGCTTCCTTCAAACAAAATGTTATGATTTCCAGCACTCGCAATTAGCGCAGCCTTTTTGGCCAAAACCTGCCCTTTTACATCACCAAAATCCAAAGAATAATTATTCGTAAAAAAGTAAGCGTTATCTTTCACTTTTACACATTTATAATTAAAATCATCCGTAGTACTTTTTGAGCTTTCTTTATTTGAAAATCTGAAAAAATCTATAGCTTGACTTAATGTTTTAACACTGTATACATTTATATTAGGTATCTTTGAAATCTTATCAACAGAATCTATTGGTACTAAGACATTTTTAATCAATCCAGCTTGCGCAAGAGAGAGTATAAGTACAAAAATAGATTTAGTATCTTTTAAAGTTCCATCAAGTCCTAGTTCACCAAAGACAAAAAAATCTTTAAAATCTACATCCTTCTCATTTTGTAAAGCAACTAAAAGTGCAATAGGTAAATCAAAATGAGTACCTGATTTTGCAAGATCAGAAGGAGATAGATTAATCGTGATTTTTAAAGGAGGAAATTTGAATTCATTAACAAGCAGTGCAGATTTAACTCTATCTTTAGATTCTTGAATAGAGGAGTTAGCAAGTCCAACAATAGAAAAACTCGGAAGTCCTTTAGTAAATGTAGCTTCAACGTTAACGCAAGTAGCATCAAGACCATCTAAACAAGCACATTTTAACTGTTTCAAGGTAGTTCCCTTTTATTTTCTATTTTTTTCTTCTTTTAACTTCTTCTTCCATTCTTTTTCAAATTTTTTTCTTTTTAACACAGATAACTTTTCTATGAATAAATGACCCTCTAAGTGATCTAGTTCATGTTGCCAAACTACAGCTAAAAACTCTTCAGCTTCCATCGTATGTTTTTGTCCGTTTCTGTCAAAAAATTCAACAATAACATGCTGTGCACGTTTAATCTCTTCATGTACATCAGGAACACTTAAACATCCCTCAGTAAAGATAATAACACCATCTTTATGAGTAATTACAGGATTAATAGCTTCTAAGGTATTTTCAGGAGATTGAATATTATTTTCATCTGGAAGGCAAATAAGTAAAACATTTAAGGGTATAGATATTTGAATAGCAGCTAGGCCAACACCATCTTTTGCAATCATTGTCTCAAACATATCATCTAAAAGTGTGTGAAGCTCACGATCGAACTTCTCCACATTTTTAGACTTTGTTCTTAATAATTTATTTGGATAAGTTATTATTTCTCTGATCATACTACTTACTTATGATTAGTAATTACTTCGTCAATTAAACCATAATCACAAGCTTCTTGAGCACTCATGAAATTGTCTCTTTCTGTATCTTCTTCAACTTTTTTTACATCTTGACCAGTAAAATCTGCTAAATGTTGATTTAAAGAGTCTTTTAATCTTTGAATTTCTTGTGCTTGAATTTGGATATCTGTAGATTGTCCTTGTGCTCCACCGCTTGGTTGATGAATCATAATTCTTGAGTTTGGTAAAGAATATCTTTTACCTTTTGCACCAGCACTTAATAAAAAAGCACCCATAGATGCAGCTTGACCAATACAAATAGTACAAACATCAGGTTTAATATAATTCATAGTATCAAACATAGACATACCACTAGTAATAACTCCACCTGGAGAGTTTATATAAAGATAGATATCTTTATCTGGATCTTCAGCTTCTAAAAAAAGTAATTGAGCAACAACAGTTGATGCTACTTGATCATTTACTTCACCACTTAACATGATAATTCTATCTTTTAGAAGACGAGAGTAGATGTCGTAACTTCTCTCTCCTCTTCCTGTTTTTTCTACTACATATGGAATATAGCTCATGTAATTATTTCCCTGACTTCTCGTCTAGTAATTTTGTCATTACTTTATCTTCTACCATTGACATTTTAATTGCTGGTAAGTAACCTTTTTCTTGGTACATTTTTAATGCTTCTTGAGGATTTTGACCCATTTGCATTGCTTCGTAATAAATTACTTGTGAAACTTCTTGGTCTGTTACATCAACACCTTCAGCTTTTGCAAGAGCGTCAACTATAAAAGTAGCTTTAACAGAATCAGAAGCATCACCTTTTAATTCGTCTCTTAATTTTTCAACTTCGTCTGGATTTTCTTGAAGTTTTTTGATTTCGTCTTCTGAATATTCTTTTACTTTATTATTTAAAGCCATGTTGATTTCTTGATCAACTACTGATTGAGGAAGAGCAAAAGTTAATTCTTTTACTAATGTATCTAAATAAGCAGGTTTTAATTCGTCTCTGTAATATTCTGAAGTTTTTTCAGTTTTGATTTGCTCTTTGATTTTTTCTTTTAATGTATCCATAGTAGCATCATCTTCACCTTGAAGAACTTTTTTAGCAAATTCATCATCAAGTTCAGCCGCAACTTTTTCTTGAATTTCATGTAATGTTACTTTAAATACTGCTTCTTTACCAGCTAAATCAGCTGATTGGTATTCTGCTGGGAAAGTTACTACAACATCTTTTTGTTCTTCATATTTCATACCAATGATTTGATCTTCAAATCCTGGGATAAATGAACCTGAACCAATTTCTAAAGCGTAATTTTCGCCTTTTCCACCATCAAATGCAACTTCATTAACAAAACCTTCGAAGTCAATTAGAGTATGATCTCCAGTTTTAACAGCTCTTTTTCTTTTGATTTTTTCTAATGGAGCTGATTGTTTAGCCATAGAGTCTAATCTATCAGTTACATCTTTTGCCATAACTTTTTTAGCTTTAACTTCTGGTAATAATGATTTATAATCACCTAACTCAATACTTGGTTTAACTGCAAATTTTACTTCAACTTCAATTGAACCATTTTCTTGTTTTTCAAACTTAGTAATTGCTGGTTCCCCAATAATATCTTCGTTTGATAATTCTAATTCTTTTAAAGATTCATTAAATAATGATCTTAAAGCATCACCTTCAGCATCTTGTAAAAGTTTTTCACCATGTCTTTGTTTAACAACTGCAACAGGTACTTTACCTTTTCTGAATCCAGAAATATTCATCTCTTTTGATGCTTGTACTGCTATTTTGTTAAAAGTCGTGTCAATAACTTCTTTTGAGATTGTACTTGTTACTACTGCGTTTGCTTCGTCTACTTTTTTTGCGTTAAATTCCATAGAAATTTTGCTCCATATATATTAATTTATGTGATTTTATCTAAGATTTACTAAAGCTTTAATAAAATACCTCTTTTATAAAGGTTATCGTTTGGAATTTCTTCATCTTAATGCATTTTTTTTACTTATTTTTCCGCTTGTTTTATTTCTTTTTTTACTTTTAAAAAAGCAAAATTCATTCACTTCTCACTTTTCACGTGAAGTCTTGGATAAAATTACGATTTCTGATAACTCCATGAGTAAAAATGTTAAAAATACTCTGCTTATTCTTTCTCTTATTTTATTCATTATTGCAATTGCAAGACCTATAATGCAAAAAAAAGAACAAGAAATAAAAGAGGACTTAATTCCTATAATAGTGGCAATTGACGTATCAAAATCAATGTTAGCAAATGACATTTATCCCAACAGACTCTCTCTTGCTAAACAAAAACTACTAAAGATAATTCAAAACTCAAAACAAAGTGCAATTGGTGTTGTGTTATTTGCTAAATCTGCTTTTGTTTTATCACCTGTAACACGTGATTTTACCTCTTTAATTTTTTTAGTTGACAATCTTGATACAGGTTTAAACTTTGACAATGGGTCGAATGTGCTTTCAATGCTTGAAGCCAGTAATGATTTATTGGAAAGTTATAACAGTAAAAATATTATATTACTAAGTGATGGGGGAAACAAAGAAAACTATGAAAAAGAAATTAACTTTGCAAATGACAATAACATAAAAATTTATGCAATTGGTTTGGCTTCAAACAAACAATCCCCAATCCCTATTAAAGATGGATATCTAACTGATGATTCTGGAAAAATTGTAACTGTTGGATTAAATAAAAACATTGCAAAACTAGGACTTAAAAGTCATGGTGGGTATATTGATTTTTCATTAAATTCAAATGACATCAATGAAATATTAAAAGACATCAGTAATGAAGCCAAAAAAGAACATATGAATAATACAAAAATAAAAGCCTATGAAGAATTTTTTTACTATCCAATAGGGTTAGCACTTCTTTTATTATTTGTATGTTTTTCATCTTTTAGTCGTAAAAAAGCGCATCTTTTATTTTTGACTTTAATTTTCTCAGGTTTTTCAACCCAACATCTTCATGCGGATATTTTTGATTTTCAAACATTAAAAAAAGCAAAAGAATCTTATATTAAAAAAGAGTTTAAAACAGCAGAAGAGTTTTACAAAAAAGTAGATAAAAATGCTCAATCAAAATATAATCTGGCAAACTCCATGTACAACCAAGGCAAATATAAAGAGGCTTTAGAAACTTATAAAGACGTAAAAACCAACGATAAACAACTAGAATATAAAACATTACATAACATTGGAAACACTTATGTTAAACAAAACAACCTTGAAAAAGCACAAAAAGCATATGAAGATGCTTTGAAACTTCAAGAAGACAAACAGACAAAACAAAATCTTGAAACAGTAAAAAAAGCTCTAAAGAAGCAGAAAAAACAAGATAAAAAAGATAACAAAAATAATAAGAAAAATGATAAAAACAAAGAGAAAAAAGACTCTAAACAAAATAAAGAAGATAAAAAGAACAAAGACAAAAAACAAAGTGACAAAGATAAAAAAGATAAAAAAGATAAAAAACAAAAAGATTCTAAAAAAGATAAAGATAAAGATTCAAAAAACGATAAAGCAAAACAACAAGAAAACAAAAAGAAAAAAGAAGAAGACAAACAAAAGAAAAAAAATAAAGAGGCTTCAAAACAAGAACAATCAGATCAAGATAAAAATAAAAAAATCATCTCTGATATGGAAGAAAAAAAATGGTTAAATAAACTAAAACAACAAAAAAATAAAACATTTTTACGAAAATACGATACAAAAAGTAGTGAAGATAATGTTAAAAATCCGTGGTAGAGAGACGGTTTAAGAAGAGAGAAGTGAATAGTAAGAGAAAGAACAAATCCCTCACTTACCATTCATAACTTATTTTTTTAGTAGTTTTGGTTCTTTCTCATTTGAGATAACTCTTTTTGAACTGAGATATTAATACGCTCATTTGGTTCAAAATTTAGTGAGTAGTTTCGTCCATCATAATCAACAGAATTTAAAATAATCTTGATAGCTTCAAGTCTCGCTTTATGTTTGTGATCACTTCTAATCACGTGCCATGGAGCACTTCTTGAACTTGTTCGTTTTAACATTTCATATTTTTTATCTGAGAAGTCATACCACAAGTCTTGTGCTTGCATATCAACTTCTGAAAATTTCCATTGTTTTAATGGATTGTTTGTTCTGTTATCAAATCTTTTTTTCTGTTCATCTTTTGAAACAGAGAAATAAAGTTTTACTAAAATCATATTTTGTCGGACTAAATCATGCTCAAAATTAACAACATCTTCCATGAATATTTCATACTCTTCTTGTGTACAAAATCCAAATATTGGCTCAACCATAGCTCTGTTGTACCATGATCTATCAAATAATAGAACCTCACCCCCTGTTGGAAAGTGTTCAATGTATCGTTGGAAGAACCACTGATTTTTTTGTGTATCATTTGGTTTACCAAGAGCTACTATTCTATAATGTTTGTTATTCATATATCTAGTGATTCGTCTAATTGCCCCACCTTTACCAGAAGCATCTCTTCCTTCAAAAAGAATAATCATTTTTTTGTTAGTAGTTTCTAAATACGCTTGTAGTTTGATAAGCTCAATTTGATAACTTTTTAACTCTTCTAAGTCATAAACTTTTTGAATACCATCTTTTAGGATAGCTTTATCAACACTTTTATAGTTGCCCAATATACTTTCTAGATATTTAACATGTTCTTTTAAGTCTGTGATTTTACCTGTGAGTTTTTCATCATTGGCATTGTTTTCCGTTTGTGTATCAACGGCTTTTAACTCTTCTTCATTTTTTGTTATTGTTTCTTGCTGTACTACTATTGAGTCTTTAAAACTTTGAAGTAATCCAATAGCTGAATTTTGAGTAAGATTCTCTTTTTTTGTATATCCCAATACTTTTACATACCTTTTTTTGTTATATTGAAAACGTGCAATATATTTTTTACCAAAAGTAGGATGTGTTGCTTTTGATATATATAAACCACTATAACTTGTTTTCTCGAAATCACTTAAATTCATTTATTACGCCTTTGCAAACTTGTTTTCTTTTTCCATTAATTCTATTTCTCTTGAACCTGAATTAATCAATTTTTTGTCTGGTTTAAAATTTTCTTTTTCAATTTTATCTGTATATTCTACTTGTTTTAAAATATGTTTTATACACTCAATTCTCGCACGTTTTTTATTGTCACTTCGAACAACCGTCCAAGGAGATATATCTGTATGTGAAGCCATAAGCATGGAAAACTTTGCAACAGTATATTTATCCCACAACTTTTGTGACTCTAAATCTACTGGTGAGAGTTTGTACTGTTTTAAAGGATCATGCGTTCTTTTGTCAAACCTTCTTTTTTGTTCTGATTTAGAAACTGAAAAATAAAACTTATATATAATGATTCCAGATTTCACCAACATATTTTCAAACTCAGGAACTTCTTTTAAAAATTCATGATGTTCATTTGAACTACAAAATTCCATCACAGGCTCAACACCCGCTCTGTTATACCAACTTCTATCAAACAGTACGATTTCACCAGCACTTGGAAGATGATGAGAATATCTTTGAAAATACCATTGTGTTTTTTCTACATCACTTGGTTTTTCAAGAGCAACTACTCTAGCACCCCTTGGATTTAGGTGTTCTGTAATACGTTTAATAGTACCACCTTTTCCAGCAGCATCTCGTCCCTCAAATATCATCAGAATTTTCAAGCCTTTTTCTTTTACATGGTTTTGTAATTTTAAAAGCTCAATTTGTAAAGTTGTCAACTCTTTTTCGTACTCTAAGGTTTCTTTTTTTACCCAAATCTGTACTTTCCCACTCTCTTCTTCAAGAAGGTTTCGTTTTCTTTTTGTATTTTTAGATTTATGTTTAATTAACTCTTGAGTATCTATTTCTTCGGCATCTTCAAATTCATCATTAATGATATTTCGTTCTCTTCCCATCACTATTCCTTATGAAAGTCTATGTTTGTAGTCATTGTATCCAAACTTGTTTACAATTTGGTAACAGCCCTCTTTTTTCTTTAAAGCAATACTTGGAAGGTTGATTCCGTTAAAGGTTGTGGTTTTTACCATAGTATAATGAATCATATCTTCAAGTACAATTTTGTCCCCAATAACCAAAGGTTTATCAAAAGAGTAATCCCCTATTATATCTCCTGCTAGACAAGTATTTCCAGCTAATTTATACGTATGATTTTTTACATTGGGTAAGGCGGCATTTCTAATATCAGCTCGATAAGGCATAGCCAAAGTATCAGGCATATGAGCTTCAGCTGATGTATCAAGAATAGCTATATCGATTTCATTGTGTACGATATCTAATACCGTTGTAACCAAGTATCCAGTTTGCCAACCAACTGCTTCACCTGGTTCTAAATAGACTTCAAGATTTGGGTATCTTAGTTTAAACTCTTTTAACACAACAATAAGTCTTTGTACCTCATAATCTTTTCGTGTGATATGATGTCCACCACCAAAGTTCACCCACTTTAGTTTTCCTAAATATGAAGCAAAATTTTCCTCAAAGGATTTTAAAACAGCTTCAAGTACATCTACATTTTGTTCACAAAGTGCATGAAAATGAAATCCATCAATACCTTCTAAAAAGTTCTCTTCGTTTTTATGTTTATCAAACTCAACTTTTGTAATACCTAGCCTTGAGTATTTCCCACATGGATTATACAAATCAACCTCAACCAAACTTACTTCAGGATTGATTCTTAAACCACAAGATGTTTTAGAAACAGCATATTTTTTAAATGTATTCCATTGATTAAATGAATTAAAAACCACATGATTGGAAATAGAAACAATTTCTTCTATTTCTTCTTCTTTAAAAGCAGGTGCGTACGTATGTACTTCTTTTCCAAACTTCTCTTTTGCCAAAAGTGCTTCATTTAGTCCACTAGCACAACAGCCATAAAGATAACTTTTACATATATCAAAGGTTGACCAAAGCGCAAATCCTTTTAATGCTAAAAGAATTTTCACATCACTTTGTTTTTGAACATAATCTAAAAGTTGAAGATTTTTCTCCAGCAAATCTTCCTCACATACAAAACAAGGTGAAGGGAGACTTTCTAAACTATTGCATATTTCTTTAGTTTTCAATTACTTCAAAATCCTCTTTTCCAACGCCACAATCTGGACATGTCCAATCTTCTGGTAAATCTTCAAAAGCAGTCCCAGGAGGAATACCATTTTCTTCATCACCTACTTCACTATCATACACATATCCACACACAGAACATTCACATTTTTTCATAGCGTATCCTTTTGATAAGATTAAAATATATCTTCTAAAGTTTTTATTAGAAAATTATATTAATCTAACTCGATTATTTTCCAAGGTAAACCTTGAGTCATCAGCTCATCCATAAATGGGTCTGGATCAAACTCTTCTATGTTATGAACACCTTTTGCACTCCATGTGCCATTGTATAGAAGTTTTGAGCCAATCATAGCAGGAACTCCTGTAGTATAACTAACCGCTTGCGCGCCTGTTTCTTTATAACACTCTTGATGGTCGCAAATATTATAGATGTATATTTTCTTTTTAACTCCATCTTTAATACCTTCACATACACACCCAATATTTGTTTTCCCAACAGTTCTTGGACCTAAACTTGCAGGATCTGGTAACAGTGTTGATAAAAATTCAATAGGTATAATTTTTTGACCTTTATGCATCACTGGTTCAATTCCTAACATACCCACATTTTGTAAACAATTCATATGTTGGATGTATGATTCTCCAAATGTCATGAAAAATCGGATTCTTTTTATTCCTTTGATGTTTTTACATAAAGATTCTAACTCTTCATGATAAAGTAAATAAGAGGGTTTTACTCCCAATTCAGGATAATCCCAATTCATTTTTATCTCTAAAGGTTTTGTCTCAATCCACTGCCCTACACCTTGATCATCTTTTTCCCAATATCTTCCGTTTGAGCTTACTTCTCTTAGATTGATTTCTGGATTAAAA
>ENA-ORXI01002057-ORXI01002057.1-sediment-metagenome-genome-assembly--contig:-NODE-2057-length-15029-cov-4.117710_pt1 | contig 15029 bp, 16 predicted proteins | sample MGYA00237861_ERZ511468 | MGnify/ENA primary metagenome ERZ511468 (study PRJEB26299, sample SAMN06266213) | sediment metagenome | isolation source: Hudson Canyon methane seep mesocosm | place... | reverse complement strand
CACCAGGCCACCGTCATGACGCCGATGATCCCCGCCGCAGCGAACGACGAGAGCAGGCCGACGGCGAGGAGTAGGCCCGCCCCCACCTCGCTGGTCGCTGCCAGGTATGCGTTCAGGCGACCCGGTCGCATGCCGATGCTGTCGAACCACCGACCGGTCCCGGGGATCTTCCCGCCCCCAGTGAACTTGTTCCAGCCGTGGGCGGCCATGGTCAACCCGATGACGCACCGCAGGATCAGCAGGGCAAGGTCGGTCGCAGTCGTCGGCTCCATGTGGGTTCCTCCCGGTCGACCCGCCCGGCGTTCGGACGGCATGCGGGCCGGACACTACCGGCGGTCCCCGAAGCGGTTCTGGTCCGCCCGTCCGACCCGGTACCCGGCCGTAGGCTGGCCGGGTGATGGTCCTCAAGATCGCCTTCGCCATCGGGGTGGCCCTGTTCATGCTCCGCATGGGCATCGCGGTGCTCAGAGCACTGGCCACGCCTATACCCGAACCGCCGCCGGCCGGCGACCTACGCAAGGTGAAACTGCAGTACCGCTGCAGCCTGTGCGGCACCGAGGTCCGGATGACAGTGGCCACCGAGGAGGCACCCGATCCACCCCGTCACTGCATGGACGACATGGAACTCCAGCAGACCGAGGACCTGTAACCGCACGACGGGCGTCATCCACAGCCTGTGGATAACCCTGTGGGTGAATCACATCCGTGTGATTCTCCCCAATGGCCCGAAGGACGGGCCCGGGTTCAGTGGTACTGCGTGGCGGTGATGATCCCGCCCAGGATCGACCCCAGGCCGAGCAGCAGGATGCCGTTGCTCGTCCCGCCCGGCATCCAACCCACGTAGTTGAAGAAGATGATCAGAATGCCCAAGCCGAGAAAGCCAAACATGAGTACTGCAAGCCAGGTCGGAGAAGGCTCGTGGCCCGCCGACATCGAAGAGTCCGGGCGCGCTCCTGCCCGGGTGCCCTTCGGGGTGACCCGACCACCCTGGACCTTGCGCTTGGCCGGACCGGGCCGCGACGGCGCGTCCTGTGGTTCGACGTTCTCGCTACTCGACATGCCCCGGAGGATAGGGCAACCGGCGACCGACCCGGGTGGTCGGAACCAATTCCCCGGCAGCGCTGTGTGTACCAGTGGCTAGCGTGCTGCGCGTGGGCGCCCGGGTACTCGTCATAGACAACTACGACTCGTTCGTCTACAACCTCGTCCAGTACCTGGGGGAACTGGGTGCAGAGCCGATGGTCCACCGCCATGACGCCGTGGACCTGGCCGCCATAGCCGCTCTCAAACCCGATGCGCTGCTCATCAGCCCGGGCCCGGGGCGACCAGAGGATGCCGGCGTCTCGACCGCTGCCATCCGGTGGGCGGCCGGCCGCATACCGGTGCTGGGCGTGTGCCTCGGCCACCAGGCCATCGGAAGCACCTGGGGAGGCGACGTCGTGCGGGCGCCGGAGGTCATGCACGGCAAGACCTCATGGATCCACCACGAGGGCACCGGGGTGTTCGCCGGCCTTCCCAATCCCCTGGAGGCCACCCGCTACCACTCGCTGATCGTCGATCGCCAGTCCGTACCCGACGAGCTGGAGATCACGGCCACCAGCGAGGACGGGCTGGTCATGGGACTACGCCACCGGGAGCTCGACGTCGAGGGCGTGCAGTTCCACCCGGAATCGATCCTGACGACCGGCGGCCACGACCTGCTGGCCAACTTCCTGGCACGCGTGGGCTGAACCGCCCCGGTTCCACTCAGTCCGTAGAGCCGGGTGCGTCCCCGACCGGGTTGCCATTGTCCGATCCGTCGTCAGCCTGCCCGATGACGATGGTCACCATCGTTCCGAAGTCCACCTCGGCATCCGGGAGCGGGCTCTGGCTGATGACCCGCCCGTCGTTGGGGCTGAACGCGGGAAGCGGCTCATAACGGACATTCACCTCCAGGTCCACCGATTCCAGGGCGATCACGGCGGCCTCCTCCATCATGGATTCGACCGACGGAACCATGACCAGCGGCAGCCCGGACGAGACCACGATCTGGATGGTGCCTCCGGGCGCCAGCTCGCTGTGGGCGGGCGGCTCGGTCCGCACGACCTGGCCGATCGGCACCGTCCGGCTGCGCTCCTCGGTGGTGCTGGCCTGCCAACCCAGCCTGGAGACGATGTTCATGGCGTCCAGCACCGGACGGTTGCTCAGGTCCGGGACCTCCTCGACAGCCGGTCCCGTCGACACGAACAGGATCACCCTCGCTCCCGGCGCGATCTCGAAGCCCGGATCCGGCGACTGGTCGATGACCTCGCCGCCCGGAACGACCGGGTGCTCCTGTCCGACGGTCTCGACCTTGAGTCCCATTGCCTCGAGGTCGCGGGCCGCATCGGTGGCGAGGTCGCCCAACACGTCGAGGAGCACCATCGGACCCGTTCCACGGCTGACCCACAGCCGGACCGTCTCCGCCGGCTCGATCTTCGTACCTGCCACAGGCTCCTGGCGAAAGACGGTGTTCTCCGGGTAGTCCAAGTTCACCTCGTAGTCCATCTGCACGCTGAGGTGGGCGTCTCGCAGCGTGTCGCGGGCCAGGTCCAACGGTCGCCCAATCAGGGTGGGCACCTCGACGAGCGTGATCCCGACCGGAGCGGGATCGTCGCCGCTGACTCCCAGAGTGTCGAAGAACTCCAACACCAGGTAACCAAAGGTGACGAGCAGCCCTGCCAGCACGACTGTGAACAGCGCCGTCCGACGGAGGCCGTCATCGCGCCGGTGGCGGCTACCGCTGCCGAAGTCCTTGAGCGGCGCGGGCATGGCCGACGCCGGGCTGGTCTGCGGAAGGGGAGCCGGAGCACCCACCCGAAGGTCGTGCGCCCCCTCCCGGTAGCGCCGAAGGTCACCCCTCAGGTCCTCGGCGGTTGGATACCGGTTCACCGGGTTCTTCGCCAGCAGTTTGAGGGTTATGGCCTCCAACGAATCCGCCACCGCAGCGCCTGCCGTTCTCAACGACATGGGGCTGTCCTGAACGTGGCGGTAGGCGATGGCCACCGGCGTCTCGCCCGTGAACGGGGGCCGACCGAGGAGCATCTCGTAGAGCACGATGCCCAGCGAGTACAGGTCGCTGCGGGGATCCACCGGACGTCCCTGCGCCTGCTCAGGCGAGAAGTAGGTGGCGGTACCCATGACGGAACCCGACTGGGTGAGGTCGTTCCTGGTACCCACCAGGGCCGTGGCGATGCCGAAGTCGGCCACCTTCACCTGTCCGTTAGGAGCCACCAGCACGTTGCCGGGCTTCACGTCCCTGTGCACGAGGCCACTGCGATGGGCAAAGGCCAGTGCCGCGGCGATGTCGGCGGCGATGTCGGCGGCCCGGTCTGGATGGATGCTCCCCTCGGATCGCAGCATCTCGGCGAGGCTCCGGCCCTCGACGTACTCCATGACGATGAAGTAGGTGCCCTGTTCCTCGCCCCAGTCGTAGACGCTCACGATGTTCGGGTGGTTCAGGTTCGCCGCCGCCTGGGCCTCTCGCCGGAAGCGCTCCACGAAGCTGGGGTCACCGGAGAATTCGTCGAACAGGACCTTCACGGCGACCGGGCGATCAAGAAGCAGGTCCCGCGCCAGGTAGACGTCGGCCATGCCGCCGCGCGCGATCTGGCGATGCAGTTCGTAACGGTCGTTGAAGACTGTGGGTCCCGGCGCTGGCACGGCGCTGGATTCTACCGCCAGCCGGATTCTCCGGGCTGTCGGTCAGGCCTGATCGGTGGGAGCGGCTTCCAACCCTGCCCGGAAGCCTTCGATCAGGCGCCTGGCCTCGTCGAGCGACCCGACGACGATCGTCTCGTACACGGCGATACGGATCGGCCCGTCCAGGCCGGCCAGCCGTAGGTCTCCACCCTCCACGAAGGTCGGATCGAACCAGAGGAGGCCGGACGGACGGCCACGGAAGACAGCCACGTCACCATCATCGGATCCGATGAACCATCCCTGGCGGGCGTACAGGCCAACCACCAGGACGACGGTCGCCAGCACGCAGACAGCCATGGCCAGTGCTGTCCCGAACGCGACCCGACCTTGGTCGGCCTCTCCCAGGGTGGGGGTCGACCACTCCGATCGGGCGGCCGGAACCGCCGATCGACGGTCTTCGCGGGCCTCCGGTCCGGCCACGACCTCGAGAACCAGGACCGTGACGTTGTCATGGCCACCGTTCTCGACGGCCTCGTCGACCAGCCGGTCCGCCGTCTCCTGTACAGATCCGGCAGCCAGCACTTCGGCCAGCCTTCCGTCGTCCAGCTCGTTGAACAGTCCGTCGCTGCACAACAGGTACCGGTCACCCAGCGCCGGCTCGAGTTCCCAGCTGTCAATCACCGGATCGGCTTCGATGCCCAGGGCTCGGGTGAGGATGTTGCGCTGCGGGTGTCGGGCCGCCTCCTCCGCTGTGAGTTCCCCGGCCCGCATCAGGTCCGCCACCAGGCTGTGGTCGTCGCTCACCTGGACCAGCTCACCGGCCGCGAAGCGGTACACCCGACTGTCTCCGATGTTGGCGACGGCGAGGACCTCGTCGCCCGAAGCGGAGTTGGCGACGGCGAGGGCGCACAGGGTCGTTCCCATTCCCGAGAGGTCCGGCCTCGTGACCGTCATCTCGAGGATGGTCCGGTTGGCCGACCGGACCGCAGACACAAGGCCCGCCCGATCGCGTCGGTCGAACATGCTCAGCATGGCAGCCACCGCCTCAGCGGAAGCCACCTCGCCTCCGCGGTGGCCCCCCATTCCGTCCGCCACCACGTACAGGCCCTCCACCAGGCCGACCGAATCCTGGTTGGAGGCCCGGATCAGACCGGTGTGGCTGGCAGTTCCAGCCTCCAACCGCACGGAACGGCCGCGATCCATCCGTCGGGAGGCGATCACGGTCGCCGTCGCGGAGCATCCGCAGCCCCGCACCCGGGGCATGAAAGGTCGACGAGAAGCACAGCACCCACGGTGCGCCGATACTACCGGCCACCCCCTGGGAAGACCGGGCGGGGCCCATGCAGGCCGCGCCTCATTGCGCCGACTCCCGTTAGCCTTTCTGACGCTGCACGCGCGAGTGGCGGAATTGGCAGACGCGCAGGATTCAGGTTCCTGTGTCCGAAAGGATGTGAGGGTTCAAGTCCCTCCTCGCGCACCACTATTCGGGGTACCCGCTGTTGCGTCCGACCCCAGCCCACCCACGGTTCCGCCGTGGATCAGAACGCCGGACCCGGCGGAACCTCCACATCCGGTCGTGGCTCACAGCCAGCCAGCTCGACCACCAGCTCCATCTCCTCGATCGAGGTTGGTCGCACCGTGAGACCGGTCGCCAGGGTCGACCGCCACTGCTGGAACCTCTCGGCTATGCGTTGCCGGGAACCGACCAGGGCCCCGTCATCCAGGTAGTCGTCCGGTACTGCGGCAGCGGCCTCGTCTCGGCGGCCTGCGGCGAACAGTTCGGCTATCCGATCGGCCGCCTCGCCGAATCCCCGGCGGGACATGGCGTCCCGATGGAAGTTGTGCGAGGACGGCCCGTAGCCACCGACCCTCATCGCCACGCCCGGGCGGGCCGCGTCGAACACCGCTGCCACGTCATCGGTGAGCCTGACCGTCACCGCGACCTGCACCTCCAGGTCCGCCATCGTGCGACCACCCCGGTGCAGCCCCTCGGCCAGGTCGGCAGCGTAGAGGTGGGCACTCCCCGGGGTGTATCCCAGCGGCAGCCATCCATCGGCCACCTCGGCGGTCAGCCGCACGTTGGCCGGCCCGCCCGTGGCCAGGAATATGGGTAGGTCGGGGTTCATGTGCAGGATCGACTTCAACGGCCGACCGGCCCCGACCGATCCCGGCCCGGTGTAGGGAAGTGCCAACTCTGATCCGTCGTGGGCGACCGGCCCCTCCCTTCGGAACACCTGCCGGACGATCGCCACGTAGTCCCGGAGCCGCTGGGTGGGGTGCCCCCAAGGCTGGCCGTACCAACCCTCGGCCACCCGCGGCCCGGACAGGCCGAGGCCGCACACCACCCGTCCGGGGGCCAGCCCCTCCAGCGTCCCAAACTGCATTGCCGTCATCGTCGGGGGGCGGGCCGGAACCTGGGCGACTGCGCTCCCCAGCCGGAGGTACCGGGTGTGGGCGGCAAGGAAGGCCAGGGGTGTGACGGCATCGGCGCCGTATATCTCAGCCGTCCATACCGAGTCGAAGCCCAGGCGCTCCGCCAGCAGGACCCGACGAAGGGGCAGTTCCACGCGGGGCTCGGACCAAACGTCCAGACCCAGTCCTAGCTTCACGACCGATCCGTCCCTATGCGTTGACGTCGACCACGACCCGACCGCGGATCCGGCCGCCCAGGATCTCTTCGGACACAGCCGGCACCTCGGCTAGGCCGACCACGCGTGTCATCGACGCCAGCAGGTCGCGGTCCAGGTCCTCGTCCAGGCGTCGCCAGGCCTCGAGTCGACGATGTCGCGGCACGTGTACCGAATGGATGCCACGCAGGGTCACGCCCCGCAGGATGAACGGTGCCACCGTCGTCACCAGGTCCATGCCCTGGGCCAGGCCACAGGCGGCCACACAGCCCTCCGGTCGGATCTGGGCCAGCACGTTGGCCAGCGTGTGGCTGCCCACCGCATCCACGGCGCCCGCCCACCGGGCACGAGCCAGGGCGCGGCCCCCTCCCTCGGAGAGCTCGCCCCGCTCGACGATCACGGATGCCCCGAGACGCTCCAGGTAATCGGACTCGGTGGGACGTCCGGTCGAGGCGTGGACCTCGTATCCCCTTGCGGCCAACAGGGCTACCGCCACGCTGCCGACTCCTCCAGCGGCACCGGTCACCAGCACCGGCCCGGACCCTGGCGTGACATCGTGGTCCTCCAGTGCCAGCACGCAGAGCATCGCCGTGTAACCCGCCGTACCGATTGCCATGGCCTCCAGCGAGGTGACGCCGGCTGGGATCGGAACTGTCCACCCGGCATCCAACCGGGCCCGCTGGGAGAACCCTCCCCAGGCCTCCTCTCCAAGGCCCCAACCGTTCACGACCACGCGGTCGCCGATCGCCACCTCGGGAGAGTCCGACGTTGCGACCGTGCCCGCCAGGTCGATTCCCGGAACCATCGGGAAATTCCGAACGATGGGCGACGAGTCGGTGACCGCAAGGCCGTCCTTGAAGTTGACCGTCGAGTATTCGACGTCGACGACCACGTCACCCTCAGGCAGGTCGTCGTCGGACAACTCCACGATCTCGCAGGTGAAGCCGTCATCGGGCCTGTCGACCATCAGGGCTCTGAACATCAGGGATCCTCCGCTTGCTCTCCGGCCTAGGCCGGAACCGGTTCGGTCAGCTACCGAACATTGCCAGCCACTGTTCCTCGGAACGCGGCTTGAACACGAAGTTGTCCCTACGGGTCTCGCCCATCGGAGCCGAGGGCTGCGGAGAGTAGAGGTGGCCCGGATAGAGCACCGCCTCGTCCGGCACCCGGGAGAGGCGGTGGTGGAGGCTGTGGTACAGCGCAGCCGGGTCACCTCCCGGCAGGTCGGTCCGGCCGCAGCCCTCCAGGAAGAGGGTGTCTCCGGCCACCAGCCGGCCATCCACCAAGAAGCACTGACTACCCGGCGTGTGGCCGGGGGTGTGGATCAGGTCGATGGCGATCTCTCCAACCATCACCACGTCGCCACTCTCGTGGCCGACGATCTCGTCGTCACCCAGACCGGTCACCTTGGCGATGAACTCGACCTCTTCACGCTGGGCGTGTACCGGCACCGATACGTGCTCCATCAACTCACGGGCACCGATCACGTCAAAGCCCATCATCGAGCCGCCCACGTGGTCCGGGTGGTAGTGGGTGGCGAGCACGCCGGTGCATCGCATGCCATCCGCCTCAAGCTCCCCGAGCAGGCCCGTCACGTCGTAGGCGGGATCGACTATCACCGCCTCGCCGGTCACACGGTCTCCGATCAGGTAGACGAAGTTGACCATCTGGCGGGCCATCTGGTCATCGGTGGCGAAGTCGCGGCCGGAGAGCAGCTGGCGGAAGTAGAGGCGGTCGTCGGGGCCGGAGGTCATGGTTGGTTCATCGTAGGGATGCTGGGGTGGGAGGCCCGCAACGGCCGGGGATCAGGTCGGTTTGCCGCCGCTGGGAGTCGGGGAGCTCCCCGGGGATCCAGCGTGGCCGGCACCGTTGCGCCAGGCTTCCTCGGCGAGCGCAACGACCTCGCGCAGGGGCCTGGCGGTGGCGCGTGCCACCCTGGCGGCATCGTCGTGTTCGGCCTTCGCCCGTCCGGCCGACACCTTGACGGCCACCGGATGCCCGTCCACCTCGACGACGTGCATGGTCCTGGGAACCGCCCATCGCTCCACCGAATGTGCCCTCACGCCCAGCGAACCGGTTTCAGCCGTGAGGACGCCGGCGACCACCCCCACCACCGCCGGATCGCAGAGCGCGCTCACCGTGTGGGCCGGTCGGCCCTTCTTCATGACCATCGGGGTGATCCAGGCGTCGTTGGCTCCCGCTGCCAGGCATTCGGCGATGGCGTGGGCCAGAGTCTCACCGGTGGCGTCGTCGACGTTCGCCTCCAGCTGTACCAGTGCCTGACCTGAACCGGGCGTTCCGGGCGCCGCCTCGACCGACGTGCCCAGGACGACCTGGAGCAGGTTCGGGCGCCCCTCCAGGTCACGGTCACCTGCCCCGTATCCGGTTGCCTCGACGACCATGGCGGGCATGGGACCCCAGCCCACGACCAGAGCCGCCAGGAGGGCCGCACCGGTCGGCGTGGTGAGCTCGAATGGTATGTCGGTGCCATGGGTGGGCACTCCGACCAGCAGCGCGATGGTGGCCGGCGCCGGGACCGGGATCAGCCCATGGGCGGACTCAACCATTCCCTGGCCGGTGGCCACGCTGCCGGACCGCACCTCGTCGATCCCGAGTACCTCGAGGGCAGCGCAGGTCCCGACCACGTCCACGATGCTGTCGATGGCCCCCACTTCGTGGAAGTGCACCTCCGATGGTGGCAGGGCGTGCAGCCGCCCCTCGACCTCGGCCAGGGCGTTGAACACGGCCAGGGACCGTGCAGCGACGCGTTCGGGCAGGCAGGCGGCGGCGATCATCGACCCGATGTCGGCGGCGGTCCGGTGCACGGTGCCCTCCATTGCCTCCACCTTCGCCTTCGTGCCGGCCAGACCGCATCGCAGGGTCAGTCCGGCATTGAGCGTCCAGCCGTCGACGGGCAGCTGACACAACATTTCACGGACCTCGTCGACCGCCGCACCGGCATCGATGAGTGCCCCCAGGGCCATGTCGCCAGAGATCCCGGAGAAGCCGTTGAACCAGGCCACGCGGGTCATGTCGGCACCACCGCAGGTGGTCCCAGCAGGCGGAGCACCGCACACGCCGCACCGAAGCCGTTGTCAATCCCGACCACGCTCAGGCCGGAAGCACACGACGCGAGCATGCCGAGCAGGGCGGTCACGCCATCCAGGGAGGCGCCGTAGCCGACGCTGGTTGGAACCGCCACCACCGGTGCCCCCGTGAGTCCTCCGATCACGCTGGCCAGGGCCCCCTCCATCCCGGCCACGACGACGACCGCGTCTGCCTCGTACACACGATCCAGGTCCGCCAGGAGGCGATGCAGGCCGGCCACGCCGACGTCGGCCAGCCGATCGGGTTGGATCCCATGCGCCCAGAGGACCGCCACGCACTCGTCGGCCACGGGCGCATCTGCCGTCCCGGCCGTCACCACCAGGACGCGTTCCGTCCTTGGTGCCGCCCGGCGCCAGACCACCGTCCGGCCGGACACGGTGCCCGAACCGTCGACGACAAGCGCCGCCTCCACCTGGCCGTCCTCAGCCCGTGACAGCACGACCGGCCCGCTGCCGCCGGTCAGGAGTTCGGCCACGACTAGGGCGACCTCCTCGGCGGTCTTGCCAGGCCCGTAGACGGCCTCCGGGAGGCCCTGGCGCAACGCCCGATGGTGGTCGACGCGTGCGATGCCGATGTCGGCGAACGGCAGTCGCTGGAGCAGGCGGACGGCATCGTCGGGCTCCACCCCACCTGATGCCACGTCGTCCATCAATACACGAAGGGCGTCGGCTTCCACGTCACTATCCTTGCCCCTCGTGGCCGATCTCGCACCTCCGGACCGTTCGACCTTGGCGTACCTGGGCCCCCGGGGCACCTTCACCGAACAGGCCCTGTACACCCAGCCCGACCTTGCGGGCCTGGATCTGCGACCCGCGCCGTCCATCCCAGACGTGTTCCGCCAGGTCGTCGCAGGCCAGGTAGACCTCGGCTTCGCGGCGATCGAGAACTCGATCGAGGGCAGCGTCAACATCACCCAGGACACCCTGGCCTTCGACGCTGACCTGCTCATCCAGCGCGAGGTGGTGATCTCCATCCAGCTGAACCTGATGGTCGCCGCCGGCACGACCCTGGCCGACGTCGACCGTGTCGTCTCGTTCCCCCATGCCATCGCACAGTGCCGCGGCTGGCTGGCCGACCACCTGCCGGGTGCCGAGGTCCATGCCTCGAACTCCACAGCCGATGCGGCGCGCATGCTGGCCGAGTCACCCGACCGACGAACCGCTGCGATCGCCCCTGGAAGGGCTGCCGAGGTCTACGGGCTGGACGTGCTGGCGGCCGACATCGAGGACCACCCCGAGAACCAGACCCGCTTCGTCCTGGTGGCAGCCGACGGCATTCCGGCACCGACAGGGCACGACAAGACGTCGTTGGTCGTGTTCCAACGCGCCGACAGGCCGGGATCACTGCTCGGGATCCTCCAGGAGTTCGCCGCCAGGTCGCTGAACCTGACCCGCCTGGAGTCACGCCCGACTAGGCAGGGCCTGGGGGACTACTGCTTCCTCATGGACCTGGAAGGCCACCTCGTCGACGAGTTGGTGGCCGACTGCCTACGGAACCTCCACATGAAGCACGGCGAGGTGAAGTTCCTGGGGTCCTATCCAGCCGCCGGCTCCAACGGCGAGGCCGTGCGCCAGGAGGCCTCCGAGACGTCCCTCTCGGCTGACGACTGGCTGGCCGACCTGCGCACCCGCATCCGGGACTGAGTCGGGCCGGGTTCCTACCGCCGGTGACGGCAGCCCGGTGGCGGAGGGAGGGGGATTCGAACCCCCGAAGCCGTGAGGCTCAACGGTTTTCAAGACCGTCGCAATCGTCCGCTCTGCCATCCCTCCGTGGCGCAGCGTATCGGCGGGGGTCCGCGGTGTCGGGGCGGCCGGTAGCATCCCTGCCCGAGGAGAGGTGGCCGAGCCAGGTTGAAGGCGCTCCCCTGCTAAGGGAGTATGGGCCCAAAAGCTCATCGTGGGTTCGAATCCCACCCTCTCCGCCATACTCCATCCTGCCGTGGCACCGGTCACCGACGGTGGCCCGATTCTGGGCCGCCCGTACACTCGTCCCCCTGCGCTCGTAGCTCAATTGGATAGAGCATCTGACTACGGATCAGAAGGTTGGGGGTTCGAGTCCCTTCGAGCGCGCTAAACAACTCCGCAGTGCAGGCCCTCAGTGGGTTTGGCTAACTCTCTAAGTTTCTGGTCAAGTCACGTCATGCGACACGACGAGCAGGTCCGGGTAATCAAGGAGATGTGCGCCCATCTCGACGGCGACACCAACGTCGATGCGGGCGGCCTGCGTCGAAACCCGACCATCACCTACACCGACCCCGTGCAGGCCAACCGCGAGTGGAGCGAGTGGTTCCGGGGGATGCCGCAACTCCTCGGCCTGTCCGGTGACCTTCCCGAGGCAGGGTCGTTCCTCACCAACAACGACTACGGGACACCCATCCTCGCCACCCGGGACGAGGATGGTGGGTTCAGGGCCTTCGTGAACTCGTGTCGGCACCGGGGCACCATCCTCGAAACCGATAGCCACGGCACCAAGCGTCGCTTCACCTGCCCGTTCCATGCCTGGAGCTACGACACTTCCGGGACTCTCGTGGGGATGCCTAAGGCCGCCCACTTCGGCCATGTCGAAAGGGAGTGCCTCGGATTGCACGAACTTCCGGCCGAGGAGCGACATGGGCTGCTCTTCGTGCATCCCCAACCCGATGGTGAAATCGACCTCGACTGGCTACTCGGCGAATGGTTCAACGACGAGTTCCCGACCTGGCAATTCGACGAACTCAGACTCCTCACGTCTGACGAGTACGACATCAGGTGCAACTGGAAGCTCGCAATGGACACTTTCGGCGAGACCTATCACTTCAACGCACTCCACTCGAACACCCTTGCACTCAACTTCCACGGCAACGTCCAGACCTACGACGAGGACGGGCACCTCCATCGAATGGTTCTATGCAAGCGGGCCATCGATCAGGTGCGGCTGCTTCCGGAGGAGGAGTGGGACGTTACCGTCGCCGGCCTCCCCGTCTACTGGCTGTTCCCAAACGTCATCCTCATGCCCTTCGAGATCGGCGTATTCCTCGTCCGTGCCATTCCGGCGCCGGGTGAGCCGGGCCACCATGTCAGCAAGGTCGACTTCTACATCCGCCCGGAAGCCGCCAAGTTGAACGTCCTCGGCATCGAGGTAGCCGACTTCGAGGCCTTGGCGACCCAAATTGCTCGCTCTTTCGGCGAGATCATCCGCGACGAGGACTATGCCATGAGCGCCAGCCAACAGAGGTCGGCTGACGCCGGTGCACTCGACCAGATCGTGTTCGGACGAAACGAGCCTGCTCTGCACCACTACCACAACACCTACCGCAGCATGCTGGGCCAGGAGCTTCTACCACTCCTCGACAAGATCACTGCCGACGGGTAGGAAGATCCTGTTCGGCTGCGAAGTAGGCAGCCATACCGGCAGCCACAGGGGTGGCACACGGGGGCACAGCCAGACACAGACCGGTTGTAGAATGGGCTGTTCAGAGCACAAATAACCCGACTGGAGATCCCCGTGGCCCTACCTACGGATCAGAAGGTTGGGGGTTCGAGTCCCTCCGAGCGCCCCAAACGTTGGAAGACAGGATCGCAAGGCGGTGTAGAACCCGGGTCCAAAACCGACGGCCTCAGTTAGTTTCAGAAACGCTGCCACGGCCATGCTTCCAGTAGCCCCGGACAACAGCGTGGGAGCGGGAAAGACCTCGCTCGTCGAAGAGATGATGGCGAATGCGCTGGACGGCAGCGGCCTCGCCGGCAGCCCATACCCGCGCGTCAGGAGCTATCTGTGCGCTGGTAACAGCGGCGACGAGAGAATCGCCAGGGGTTGAGCCAGCCTCAAGCTGATACCACTGAATGGTCGCACCTGGATGCGCGGGCAACTCGAGGCGTGCGTCTAGATGCCGCACCTCAATGAGTACCTGCACCTCGGCCTCCGGGGGCAGCGCTCGAAGAAGCATGCAGATGGCAGGAAGTGCCGACTCGTCGCCTGCAAGCAGGAACGAGCGAACTGCCAGATCAATTTCGTATCCGCGCCCTGTGCCAGAGACGGCAACACGATCCCCTGTCTTGGCCGTATCTGCCCACGCGGAAAGAATCCCGTTTCCGTGTCGGACAACCTCGACGTCGAGTTCTAGCGGACCGGGCTTGAACCAGAGCGGGGTGAGTGTGCGGATGGTCGGCCGGCTGCCGTCCGCAAACAGGAACTCATTCCCAGCCCATGTGGGCAGGACGACCTCGGTTGGATCTCCGGGAAGCAGGACTCGCACGCTGGCCGCCGGTAGCCCGGGGTCGAGCCCGTGGAGCATCGGCCCGGCGAGAGTGATCCGAACCATATGGGGGTTACGTGGCTCAATCCGAGCCACTTCGACTATGCGAAACGGGGGGGGTTCCCTACGAGCGCGAATCGCTCTCACGACCACACAACGGTGCCGCACCCTGTGCAGAACCCTCCCTGACCAACCATGCACCGAGTCTTTCACCCAGACGCGAAACAACCCCGAAGGGGGGTACTCCAGTGGTAGGTGGTCCTTTCGGACGGCCTGATGTGCAACTGCCATGCCCGCACCCGGAGGGCGCTCTACCGACGGGCCTGCCACCAGAGCCGTCAACCGCCGCGCAATTCGTAGTCGCCTCCATCGACGACGAGTTCCAATTCCGTCCCGGTGGGGTCGACCGACAGGTCGATCGAAGTGGTACTGCCGTCCGGCCGGATCAGTGTCCACCCCACATCCGGCGCCAGCCCGGTGATCCGAATCGACGTGCGGGTTCCGGCCACGGATGCGTTCTGCGGTTGGGCGGCCAGTCGTAGGGCCGTTCCATCCCACCGGGCCTCGCTCATGGCGACCCTGGGGAAGTCAACGCCTCCTACCGTGGGTTGGGTGAATCGCCCCTGACCTGGTTCGTTGAAGATCCGACTCCAGGCGCCCGGCGTACAGACCCAGCCGGCCATGGCACGGGCGTTCAACTGGCCGCGGGGGTGGGGTTCGTCGAGGCCAAATCCGAAGGTGAACTCGCCTAGGTCATCGTCCCAGGACGGCTCGAAGATCTGGTCGAGGTGTTCCCAGAGCCGGGCCTTCACCTCGCCGTCCACGAACTCGCCGGTGTGCCAGGCGAGCAGGGAAGCCAGGTTCGGGTCTTCGAGGCCGGACGGCTCGCCGCCGCCGAGGAGCCCGGTGAGCGTTGCGACCATTGTCCAGGCCGATTCGGCGACCTCGCGCCGCTGAGGTGCCAGGTACCAGACCGGTGCGATGAGGCCCATCGGGCTAGAAACGTGCTCGTCGACAACCGGGTCGTAGTAGAGGTCCATGGCAACCGGCCGGCCGTCCTCCCAGGTGACGTAGTTGTCGGCTGCGTGTTCCCACCACCGGTCGAAGGCCCGGTGGTGGTCGGTACCCAGGAGCTGGTCGTGCAGCCTCAGACCGAGGCCGGCGCCGCTCAGTCAATAGGGCCAGATCTTGGTGTTCTCGCAATGCACGCCGCTCCGGTGCTCCTGCCACTGGTCGGCCAGGTGGGCGACGACTCCGGAGTGGGTCCAGGTGAAGGTGTGCTCACCGTCTCGGATCATCTCGAAGGGTTCGTTCCACCGGTCGTCGCCGGAGACGTAGCGGTGCAGCCCCAGGAGGAGTGCGAAGAATCCCTTGAAGAACAACATGCCGTCGGCGGCCAC
>ENA-ORXI01002055-ORXI01002055.1-sediment-metagenome-genome-assembly--contig:-NODE-2055-length-15035-cov-5.998930_pt1 | contig 15035 bp, 15 predicted proteins | sample MGYA00237861_ERZ511468 | MGnify/ENA primary metagenome ERZ511468 (study PRJEB26299, sample SAMN06266213) | sediment metagenome | isolation source: Hudson Canyon methane seep mesocosm | place... | reverse complement strand
AGTAATTGATGAACTCGCTAAAGATATGGGGGCTAAAAGCATTTTCCACGGTCATCATCATTGTTATTACAACAGCAAATTAAACAATGGTATCGATGTAACCGGTACTGCTATAGCCGGAGTAGTTAACTTGGCCGGTGAGAACCTAATACCAGTACAGGAGCATCACTCATGAAGATATTTTTAGTCAGTGATATACATACTGAGCATGCAACTGAAGCAGTTGATCCAGACTATTATTATGACTGCTTAGATTTTGGTTATCCTGAAGTAGCTGATGTAATCGTTCTTCCGGGTGATATTAGTGAAGGAGTTAGGGGATTAGAATGGGCTGCAAATAAATTTATCGATAAACCCGTCATCTATGTTGCCGGTAATCACGAGTATTACGATAACGACTTATCTGTTATCAATAAAATGCGATTAAAAGCCAAGGAACTGGGTATCTATTTTCTTGAGAATGATGAAGTGATAATCAATGGTGTTCGGTTCCTCGGCTGTACTCTATGGACTGATTTTAATCGATATGACTCTGGCTCAATAGAAGAAGCTTGGCAACGTGTGAATAATTATCGCTTTATCAAATGCGTGGATTGGTGGGCTAATGCTATTAACAGAGAAAGAGCTTTGGCTTTAATGGATTTAGAGAGTCAGTTTGGCTTTGACCCTGACTTGTTTTCACCCACTGTTGCCTATCTATTGCACCGAAAAATCCTAGAATGGCTGAGTAATAAGCTTAACAAAAAGCATGATGGAAAGACTGTTGTTATTACTCATCATTGTCCGACTATGCAGTACACGGAAGATTTTTCCTATGAATCTAATCTTGAGAAATTTATAACTAACCGCTCAGATAAGATCGATTGCTGGATGCATGGTCATATTCACCAATCAGTTGATTATAACGTGGCTGGTGTACACGTTGTCAGTAATCCACGCGGTTACCCTTCCGATTACCATCTGTCAGAAAGTTTTGATGAAGGGAAATTATTTTGTCTATAGATAAAGAAAACAAACGAGTTATAAAAGCAATCGGTTACAAGGAGTCACAATAAAAATGAATAACGAATTGGAAACTGCATTGTTTGATCAATACCCTGCTCTGTTCAGAGATAGAGAAAAATCGCTTATGCGTTGGGGAATGACCTGTGGCGATGGCTGGTATACCTTAATTGACCTGCTTTGTGCGCTACTTGTAAAGCAATCAACTGATATACAAGCCAAGCAAGTAAAAGAGAAATTTGGCGAACTTCGCTTCTATCTTCAACATACTAACAAAGACAACCAAGAGTTTGTTTTTGGGCTAACTTCAATGGCTTCTCTTTTATCAATCACAATATGCGATCAATGCAGCTTGAAAGGCAATAGACATAATGATTTATACGTTTGTACTCGATGTGAAAAACACCGCCCCAGAAACCAACAAAAACAACAATGGCCTGCGCCTGATTTGCCATTTCCAACGCATGGTATTGGAATAATGTGGTTAAGCATGATCGATATGTTTTACTCACATGTTGATGCTAACCAGCATCTTTATATAGATTTAGCGTTTATTGAAGCAAAAAAAGTAAATGGTAAATTAGAGCTGGTTCTTGAAAAAGGTAACCAACAAACCGATGGCATGCTGGCAATGTTACTTGCTTACGCCAGTCTTGTTGATGATGAAACGGGTAAACCTAATAGCTAAGGATATCGCAGTTACACAGAATTATTTATAGGGATTCTTTAATTATAAGGTTGGGCTTTATGTGTTCCTGAATATATTTACTTAACCTAATACAGCTTAACCCTTATTCTTTGAATAACACATCAGCCCATCTGACGTTGACCCGATACGAATGTTAATAAATCCGTACGCGTGTAATACACCCGGTTTCCTATTTTATAATAAGGGATATTAATGGTTTTTTTTGATCGCCAAATGTTGAGGGTAGTGGAGCTAATGCCTAAAAAAGCTGCGGCTTCACTGTTATTCATTTTATCTTGATAATATGCCTCATCATCTTTAATCGTTGCTGTTGTCATAATAATTCTCGCTGTATTTAGCCGTTTTTTTAGTCTTTATACATCATTGTTATAATTACTAACCATTTGTTAATTATAACATAATTCACTTCTATCTCACGCCAGAACAAAGGTATTCAGAGACGTTTTCTAGCAATGTTTTAGTGAGTAATTCTGTTTGTTTTTTCTCTACAAAGTCCTTCCCCCATTTCTTCTCTGGGGAATCACCGATCAACCATTTCATGGATTCAAATACTGTCATATTTAAGTGTTTATGCGCCAACTCAACGGCATTAAATAAAAGGCCTGTGCGATGATCTTTTGCATAATTTATTTTATTGATCGTTTCATAACTGAATGACTTTCGGTCTAGTCCATATTGGTTTGCTGCAAAAGTTAAAATAGATCGCACATTGTATTGCCGAATAATTTTATTAATCACGTCTTTATGCTCCTTCTTTGTTCTCATATCAATCAGTCGCTGCTTTAATGTTTGTATTGCGGTGTAACTTGATTGCAGTAGCAATGGTTGTACTTGATGATTGATCCAGTGGGTATTCGATAATCCATCTGATCTCTCTCTTAACTGTTTTAATGTTTGTTCATCAGGTTGAGAAACTTTTTTCCAGTTGGCTGTTTTCATAAATTTTGCAGGCGCATAAAGTTTTTTTTTTGGCTGCAATGCATTGTAACTTCCATGCCAATTTTTATATTTGCATATTGCTATTTCAGCTTCTGCTACGGTAGTTATTGCATTATCTATATTGCCTGCTTTGTCAGTTTCCTTTGTTCGCAAGTAGCGTGACTCCATACCGTACTTGTCATCTAACCATATTTGGAATGACTGGGCTACATGCTTTGTATATGGCAATATGCGTAGCTGATTGTTCGACCATAAATCCAGCTTGCTAACGATCAAGTGAACATGTGGTAGCCTTTGTTTTTTCTTCAGTGTGACTGGGTCTATGGCCATTTGCTGTTTTGGCTTATGTATTTCTGCATAAACCGCCAATTGTTTTTTGTCATATAGATGAAAATAGTAGTTGATAACATCTAACGTAATAGCCCTGTTGATGCTGTCTGGCGTTACATGATACTTCCATGGCATGGATATCGTAATGTGCCAGTAGTTGCTCTTCCAGTTCTTATGCTTTCTCGCATAGTTGTTAGCACTTTTTAAGATATCTAAGTTACCTACGATGGGCACTCTGACATCCAGTTCATCACGGTGCGCTTCCCTGCCTTGTTTTATACCATTTTCCAGATAATCTTCGATGCCATCTGAATGTTGGCTAATACGTATAATTGTCATAGTATTGCCCCTATTATTGAATTGATTGTTCACTGAGCGGTGCTAACAACATACTGGCTCTTTTTTGTATGTTTTCGAGTTCGATGATGATTTTTCCATGTTCGGATAAGTAGATTTCATTGTCTGTTTCCTCTAACTCAGTATCTAGTTTATGCACTAACGCTGTTATTGCCATTGCCATTTCTGCCGCTATGGCTAAGCGATATCTTTCCAGAGGTTGTTCCATTGCTTTTGTTTTTGAACGCCCTAGCATAGTTAGTTCTACTAATTTTGAGACAGTTAACAGTTGTTCGCCATATTCGTTTAAACATTGAAAATGCAGGTGTTCAAATTCTTCCTTAGTGACACGAAAACTGATCACTTCTGATTTTGTTTTATCTTTTGTTGTTGTGTTTTGGCTTGCCCCATCTTCATCTAAATTATTTTTAGATGATTGAACTGTCTGTTCTTCCTTTAAATTTTCCAATGAAGATTGTTGTAGTTGTCGTTCTTCCAATTCCGCATGAATACCCTCTTCGACTTCTGTTTCCTGTAGCTCTGGTGGAATTATATCTATTGCTGTGTAGATTGCCGGCTGATATTTTATAGCCTGCATCACAGCGGTTACTTCTATGTCCATATCATTTGCTATGTCTTTATCTATTGCAGTTTCTTGTGCATTGATTTGTGCAGACATAATCCCTGCTGCTGTTGTTGTCGCCTCTGGCGTTTGATTGTGTTGTTTCATTGTAATTACCCTTTTATCAGTTTGTTGGTTCTGTTATTTGTTCGCTTTGTTAATTTCATACAATTGTTAAGTCTGTTGTATACATCTGCTGACGTACCTGTTTTCTTTCATTGCCTTTAAACAGCAATAGTTAATCATCGACTAACTAAAAACTATCTGAATGATCATCAAACCCTTACTTTTTTAGAAAAAGATTTTTCAGTATTTTTAGCTTCATTTTTTAAAATTTAATACTTATAAAACTTCTCTTAATATTCATTAATAACCCATCAAATACTATTTTAATACTATATTTATCAAGGACTTGTGGTTTTATTCAATGATAGCTACACTATATACAAACGTCAAGAAAAGGAAGAAAAAAATGAAAACTAAGTTACCGGATGATCAAGAACTGATTGCCAAAAAACATGCTTTAAATGAAGCAATTGATAACGCCTTAGCTAGCAATAGAAAAACTAACAAAATCACAGTAAGAGATAAACTGCGTTTATTAAATGACGAACTGATTCGCTTTAAAACAAGCGGTGTGTCCTTTAAAGTGGTTCGCGGCTTATTGGCTGAACGTGTGGGATTGAATGTCAGTGAACAGACACTACGGGAATATTGCCAGCAAGAGCTGGGGTTCAAAAAACGGGGCGTGGTAGTTTCTATAATTTCTACTGAATCTGATGCTTCACGCTTGACCAACAAACTCAGCAGTCATGACAGTCAATTTATGCAAGATCCTGTACAACTATCTCATTCAAGTAAAAACCAAATGATAAATGAGCCGTTACCTAGCTCAACTCCTAATGCTGTAGTCAGCACGCCAGCAACTGAGGTATTGCAAGTACAAATGAAAGAACAGGGGCTGGAGCTTAATCGTAATAGAATCTCATCACCTGTAAAACCAGCCATTAACTCAGCTGTTTCTAACAAGATTGAACAACAAACAACTGAGCTACTTAGTCAGATAGAGGATTTCTAATGAAGCAAGTATCTAACAAACAAATTATATTGGTTCTTTCAGACAAAGGCGGAACAGGTAAGTCTCTTTTTACACGTGCCTTGGCGGATTACTTAATACGCAAGCAACTGCATGAGGATTTACTATTAGTTGATGGCGATGGTGAAGTGGGTCAACTGCTACAGTTTTATAAAGAATATGGTGTTATCAGTGCGCAGATTATTAATGCTGAAAAACGAGATCAGTTTATTGATATTTTAGAATCTGACAAGAAGTTGGTCCTTGTTGATTTGCCTGCGGCTTCTATTGCACATTTAGAATTGCTGGATGAAGAAATTGGTTTTTTTGATTTAGTGTCTGAACACGGTTATCAGTTAACGCTTTGTAATGTGATGTCACCTTTTAAAGCATCTATTCGATCTGTTAAAGCAATGATTGAGTTAGCTGGGGATAAGGCTAATTATGTCGTTGTGAAAAACCGGTTCTTTGGTTTAGATGAAGAGTTTCATTTGTATGATAAGGGCAAAGGCAAGGAAGCTTTGAAAAAACATCAGGGTATTGAAATTGAATTACCAGCTATTGCGACAGGGGTTTTAGCCGAGATTGATAGGCGAAATTTATCATTCCATTCAGCCATGTCAGATACTGCTCTTAAATTAGCGTATCGCTGTCGAATCAACCGATGGCTCCTTAACTTTGATCAGCAGGTTGAAAAGCTTGGCTTAAGTTGGGTGGAAGCAGATGAGTGATCAAGCATTTCAAGCATTATTACAATCACTTTCACCTGTGGAACGGGATGCCTTATTAAAAACAGCAGTGAGCTATGGCTTAACGCCTGATGACCCTGCTTGGTTGATTTTAGCAATTAATCATTCCGGTCTTTTAGGTATAGAAAAAGCCATTGAACAATTACAGAGTCAGCGCCAAATTGAACTAGAAGCATTTAAAAGTACGGCTGAACATGTTGCCTCTTCAGCAATGACAAAAGCAGCCAATGAGAATATTAATCGCATTAGTGAACAGTTGGCTAAAAGTGCTCAAGGGCTATATCGCTCACGTGAACTTAAAGTAACGGTTACTTGGGTAGTTGTTAGCGCCGTTATTGGTATTGCTTTCTTTATTGCTTCTAATATTGTTAGCTACCAGTTTATTAGGTCCACTTTATTCGAACAGGCTAAGCAGGAAGCCTATAAGCAAGTAGCTAATGAGGCACATAGGGTTAACTGGGCTAATTCTGAATCAGGTAAAGTTGCTTATGCATTATCACAAGTTACCAATATTCATGATTTGGCAAGATGTCGAAAAGTTGGTTCTGGCTGGCGTATCGGTAATGCTAAAACCCGATATTGTTTTCCTCACCCTAGAAATAAGACAGTGACTGGATGGCGTATTCCTGATTAATTAATCAATAAATTAGTCTGAAATCATCGCCAATTCTTTCTCCTGGTTTTCGCAAATGCGGCCGTATATAAAACCATGTAACCATTGGTAGGTTTGTGTAGTCTCAGTAAAAACAGGGGCTTTTTTTAACAGCTCTTGTAGTTGTTCTATCTGGGCAAAAGGGCCAACACTGTCAACTTCTGCCTGCCAGTTTGAAAACAATTCTTGCTCTAGTTCAGTCATTTATTTCTCTTTATGTTAATGTCATAACTGAAGTTTATAGCAACCTATAGTCTTTACCAATGTGAGTTTAATTCAACAATAAGTAGATAAAATAAGATATAAGTACATATACCCTAAGCTACTTAAGCAATAAATTAACATCCTTGTTTATAAATTGAATTTAGCGCAGTTAACGCAGTTAAATTCTTATTATGTTTAAAAAAACATACAATAAAAAATTTTATTGTCTAATAATTAACTGCATTAACTGCATTTTTAGATACCACAAACTCCTTAATTTTTAAGTTTCTTATATTCAATCAGAACTTTGCTAACTCTCTGCCTGGATTTTTTTAATTTGTTCTTTATCTCTGACTGACTCATCCCCTCTTCACTCAAACATATAATCATATCCTTAATATTTGTTTTTCGTGTATCACCATGTTTTTTGTCTAGAAAAAACCATTCTTCTGCATTTTCCAACATAGATATAACCCAGATGGGGTGAATTGATTGCTCAATAGACTCTCCTAAACAAGAGTAAATGATACTAACAAACTCTGTCCAGTTTTTTGCCTGAGTAAATTCATAGCTATCCACTAGTTGTAAAACATTAGGTAATGACCTTACATATTCCACCCAATATTGTCCAACATTATGCCATTCCTCATCAACCAGGGTATCACTCACAATTTGGAAAGCTTCAGCAGATATAATTAGTCCATTTATTTGTGTCAGGTCTGAATAGTTAGAAATGTTTTCATTAAAGAAAATAGGTTCATTTCCCAGTAAATTACGCTGAACTCTGTACCATTCAAATAAGGACTTTTCTTTACCTTGGCTATTAATGACCCGCCTGCTTCTTTTATATTCGGTATCATTCTTTGACTGATGATATATACAATACTTTTCCCTAACTGCTTTTCTTCTAAAGCAGTTATCACACCATTCAATCTGCTTTTTCTCAGGTATACACTGGTAAATTACAGTTAATACTTCTAACAAAAAACGTAACGTATTCCCCGTTACTTTCATTGTTTTATTATCAATAATTCTTTCTGTATATGGATTATCAAAAAAATTATTTTCATGGGTTTTTAAACTACGAAGTCCTTTTTCAACTTTATGTTCTAATGAAACCTGATCATCCATAAGCCCTATTCGAAAAGGCCATAAATTAGCATCTACCAGAATTTTTTCACCTAATGTTCCTTCTTCATATTCACTGTTTATCCACTCCTCCACGTCATCGCAAAGTAGCGAAACAATAGGAGTTTGACCAAATACAAGCCGCTTTTCTTTTAATGCTTTTCCTTTAATCAAAATTACTTGTTTCTCTCCACTTTCAATCTTTCTTGTAAATTCTTCTATTGTTTTAATTAAGGTAGAGCTAACTGGAAAAGGAATATTAAATGCTGTTAGCTGAACTGTTCCCTGTAATTTTTTTACTAAATGTAGTATCTGTTCAGTTGGGTCATCAACCTGTTTAGCTTCCTCAGTTAATCTCTGTTTGTCCTGATTCTTAAGTCTTGTTTTTATATCAAAAAAGGAATTAATCAGTTGCATAGTCATGCTCCCTAAATCGTGGTGTTTTTTCTAGAAGAATAGGTTCTTCATTATTCAAATGAAGTTCAAATTAAATCATTCTAATACTTTTTGTCAACCTATATTCCGAATACTGCTTATGACTCACTTTTCCAAACTTACGTAAATTTGATCTCGAGATACAGATTTATTTTTTTAACACAGGAATTTACTCGAATGAAAAACTCTACCCCACCTGTTACTTTTACAGTTTTTAAAAGTGCTACCTCACCACTGTCAAAATCATATAGTATTTGCGATGGTTCTATTGTAAAAACAGCTGCTGCTCAGATGTCGGAAGGTACGGCAACATTAGTACAAATTGATTTCTCTGATTTTATCGATGAACTAAAACAAGCAGACCACTCAACTGCGTTTGGCTATGGAGTGTTTGATGCTAAAAGTAGCACTACTAAGAAAATAGTGACAAAAAAAATGTTGCCAAATTATCCAGATGCTATTTCACGCTCTAAAGATTATTTTAATTATCAAGATCAAGCAGGTATTTTGATGATTGATTACGATCCTGATGAAAATCAGGAAAAAACATATACACCTGCTGAGTTCATGGAAATATTAATTGACTTGATTCCTAGCCTAAATAAATCAGCATATCTAGTTAAAAATTCAGTTTCTGCAGGCGTACAGATAAAAGGTGAGCATAGAAATGCTGACCAAGGATTTCATGTATACATTCCGGTTGTTAATGCTTCTGACATCCCTAGGTTTGGAGAAATATTATTCCAACTATTATGGCTAAAAGGCTATGGATACATAGCTCATTCAACAAGTGGTTCTCAATTAACTCGCACTATTACTGATGCTGCAGTATACAGTGCAGAAAGACTCGATTTTGTCGGTAACCCCATTCTAATGAACAAAAACTTAGTCTGTATTGAACCAGAAATATTTTCAAAAGATGGCGGATACCTAAATACACAATTGGCTTTAGACTTAACAACCGATGAATTTGATTACTACACTCACTCGGTTGAAGTAGCAAAACAAAAATCAAAGTCTAAATCTCTCAAAATCAATCAACAGTGGCAGACTAATAAAATTGATTCTTTAGTTTCGAATGGAACTGAGCCTGTTCAAGCTAAAAAGAAAATCGGTGAAATGTCTAATTCTAATAGCTCTATGACTTTGCCCGCTGATTTTGATTTACATTTTTCATCCTTTGGAAAAGTAAAAGCTCAGGAAGTTTTAAACAATCCTGAAAAGTTTAATGACCAATCACTTGCTGATCCGATAGAGGGCATTCAATACGGCACAAGCACAGCTAAGTTTTGGTTCAACAACGGTAAACCACTCATCAAATCATTTGCACATGATGGTAATTATTATCACTTTGAAGAATCTAATAAAGCAAAAGAGTTACCAGTCATTAAACTTGAAGCGGGTAAAAAACCATCAATTATTGATGAGTGTGAAAAGGTACTACTAGATCATGCAAACCTTTATGTCTTCAGTAGTATGTTAGTCAGAATCTTGACTGATAAATCAACTAGCAATTCAAACACCCCTGATCCCATAAAAATTGTTGCAGTAGATGCAATGCATTTGACTGAATTAATCATGTCAGTTGCATCTATCGTGAAAAAAAATGCTAAGGGCGAATGTGTAGCTACTAATCTCCCGATTGATTATGCCAACACTCTTTTAGCTCGACAGTCTTGGCCTTTCCCGAAGCTTGAAGGCATTATCTATTCGCCAACATTGAGAAAGGATGGATCTGTTCTTCAATCAGCGGGATACGATGAAAAGAGTGCTTTATTACTTGATAACAATACCTCTTCATTTTCCGCTATCCCTGACAAGCCTGATTTAGACGATGCAAAAAAAGCATTAACGGTATTAACCAATGCTCTAGATACATTTCCGTTTAAAGAGGAGAGTGATTTAGCAACAGTCATCGCAGCTATATTTACATCCTTAGTCAGACATACTGTCGATAATGCACCACTGTTTCTTTTTAATTCACCAAAAATGGGCAGCGGAAAAGGATTGCTAATCGACATGATTTCTCAATTAGCAACGGGAGCAAAGCCATCTGTTATGTCCCAAAGCAGTGACCAAAATGAAGACCGTAAACGTCTAATGTCACTCTTACTAGAAGCCGATAATGTAATCTGTATTGATAATATTGATCGTCACTTTGAAAGTGATAGTTTATGTAGCATTCTTACGATGCCTATATTTAAAGATCGACTTTTGGGCAAATCAAAGATGATCTCTGCATCGACAAAAGCAACATTTCTAGCGAATGGTAATAATGTAACAGTTGTTGGCGACCTTATTCGAAGAGTACTTCCGTGTAATATTGATCCCGCAGTTGAAAAGCCCTACGAGCGTCAATTCGATAAGCATTTTCCAAGCTATATTCAAGAAAAAAGAGAACAATTAGTCACTGCTTGTCTGACCATTCTTCGTGCTTATCATATAGCTGGGCGTCCAAATCAGCATTTAAAACCATTCGGCTCATTTGAAAACTGGTCCGACTGGGTTCGTAGTGCCATTGTTTGGGTCGGTTTATCAGACCCTTGTAACGGCCTATCTCACTGGGCTCAGATCGATCCAGTCAGAGCTGATATTGGTGCTGTGTTAGAAAGCTGGTATACATTAAATAAGACTAATCCAATAACTGTATCGGACGTTGTAAAAATTGCCAAAAAGCACTTAACTCACGATCTCTCTGAAAATGATTGTAGAACTCAGCATGAGAGTTTTTACAATGCACTTTTCAATGTGTGTGAAAAAGGTGGCAACCTTAATTCAAGAGTCCTTGGGCATTGGTTAATAAAGAATCTTAACCGAATTGAGTTTGGTTTTAAGTTTGAAGTTGCTGGGTCACAAGGGTCACGTAAAAAATACAGGGTTAGACAAGTTTAATAATTTAGCCGTACATAGTTTACAAACCATATTGGGCCACCGACTTAAACAATGGTATTAAATTTCATACCAATCATTTAATTATATAAGTGGCTCAAAAAATCATCTTTGCTTCAAGAGTTCTTTTGTCAATATCAAATAACTCTTAAAGTTCTACTGGAAAAAGCATGATCCAACCAAGAGTTATCAGAAAACGAGATGCACCTGCTTATTGTGGCATGGATAAATCATTATTTGATAAACATATTCGTCATTTAATTGAACTTGAGATATACGCTGGTTCTAAATTTGTTGCATATGATATCCATGACTTAAATGCTGCTATTGATACTTTCAAACGTAGTCATAGCAGAGTATGGAAAAAGAACACAAGGAATACAACATGTCAAAAAGAACACCCGGTTTACAGTTCGACAAAGAAAACCAACAATGGAGCATCGATAAACGAATCAAAGGTTTTGGACGACTCAGGCAACGCTTACGATCGAGAACTGTCGAAGAAGCTGAAATAGAATTCCATCATATCATTTCAGCTATTCATAATAACGAAGATAAAGATCCACAAAGTTCAATGACGTTTTATCAGGCGGGTATCAAATATATCAAAGAATCTACTAAGAAAAGTTTAGATCGAGATGTTGTTACTTTAAAGGCCTGCCATCCTTTTTTAAAGGATTTAACATTAAACCAAGTCCACAATGACTCACTGCAACCGTTTATTGCTGCTCGGAAAAAAGCAGGAATACGGAGTGGAACGGTCAATAGGGATATTGCAGTTATTCGTAGCATTTTAAGACTTGCTGCCAATAAGTGGAGAACAATAGATGGCAAACCATTTTTAATTGCTCCACCATTATTTGATACTCTCAATTGGGAGGATAAAGCAGATCCATTTCCTATAAATAAGAAAGAACAGCTTAAGTTTTTTCGTTTATTACCTAAACATCTCAGAAGAATGGCTTTCTTTGCTGTCAATACGGGCTTAAGGGAACAAGGTGTCTGCTGGTTGCGCTGGGATTGGGAATTAGAAATCCCTGAGTTAAACACTAGTATTTTCGTTATCCCTGGAAAAAAACGAGAATATGCTGATGGTACTTGGATAGGTGAAAAAAACAAAGAAAACCAAGTTGTTGTTTTAAACTGTGTTGCCAAGTCTCTTATTGAAGTTCAACGACGAAATAGAGAAAACAATTGTCCCTATGTTTTTCCATACAGAGGAAAAAGAATTGGCGGCATGAATAATACTGGTTGGCAAGATGCTTGGACTAAAGCAGGATTTCCCCTTTGCAAAGAAATTTGCAAAGGGCCCCACAATTTGAAACACACATTTGGCCGTCGCTTAAGAAATGCGGGGGTTTCACTAGAAACCAGAAAAGTACTATTGCACCATAAAAATGGAGACATCACTACACACTATTCTCCTGCCGAAGTTTCAGAACTATTAACGGCTTCTGAAAAAGTTACCAAGTCGATATCGACAACGTTAATCAAATAATTGCTGGCATGCTGGGAAAACAGGATGAGAAATATAAAAACCATCAAACGATATTGTACATGGATATCTATTGTTTGATGGTTTCTCACTGCTTATTCCCGAATAACAAGCCCAACTTGTTACTATCTACTTTCATCACTAGTCACTCAAACAACAAATAAGCTTCCATACATTTATCTTTTAAAAATGTATCAAAACAAGTCAAAACTGGTTCTCATTCAAGTATCAAACCAGAACTAGTCTGTTCATTTAAAACCATTTCAAATTGCCATAAAATTTAACTTGAATAATTATCAATAACCATTGACTATATTATTGCAACGGTAAGTTCTGATATACATTTTTGGAGAAAATCTCATGAAAAAAATATCAGGATTACAATTTAATAAGAAACAAAATGAATGGAGCATCGATAAGAGAATAAAAAACCATGGCCGCATTAGGAAGCGTTTAAAAGCCAAGTCTTTTAAAGAGGCAGAAATTGAATTTTACAAAACCATTTCTGATCTACAAGAAAGCGCACAGAGAGCGCAAGACGGCATAATGACTTTTGGTGAAGCCGCTAATCGTTATATTACAGAATCAACTAAGCGAAGCATTGAGCGGGATATTGTCACAGTAAATAGCGTTCGAGACTTTATTTCAGACTTACCCCTGAGTAACATTCACATGGGTACCTTGCAACCATTTATAGAAGCAAGGCGTGATGCAGGCATAAGAAGCAGTACTATTAAACGTGATCTTGCTGTAATTCGTCGAATTCTAACATTAGCAGCACGATCATGGAGAAACACAGATGGACAACCTTTTTTAAGCTGCCCACCATTACTCGAAATGCCTGACTGGGAAGATTCGGCAATTCCTTACCCCTTGGACTGGGAAGATCAGCAAAACTTATTTCAGCAACTGCCTGAACATCTAAGAGTTATGGCCTTATTTGCTGTTAATACAGGCTTAAGAGAGCAGGGTGTCTGTTGGCTACGGTGGGATTGGGAGGTAAAAATACCTGCATTAAATTCCAGTATTTTTATAACATCTGGACGCAAGAAAAGCTATGCAGATGGTATTTGGGGTGGAGAGAAAAACAAGGAAGATCAGATTGTGGTGCTAAACCGTATTGCAATGGCTGTTATTGATCAACAACGAGGCAAGCATGAGGATTATGTTTTTCCTTACCGAGGAAAACGAATCACTCGCATTCATAATACTGCTTGGAAAAATGCATGGAAAAAATCAGGACTTCCTGTTTCTAAAGAATTCAATCGAGGCCCTCATAATCTAAAACATACATTTGGAAGGCGATTGAGAAATGCTGGCGTACCACTTGAAACCAGAAAGGTTTTGCTACATCACACTAATGGAGACATAACAACTCACTATTCACCTGCGGAGGTATCGGAACTATTGGAGGCTGTTGAACGTATTGTCGACCAAAAGCCATCTCAGATTCTGAGGAGAGTAGGATAACGGCAATAAAAAAAGTTACCACAAAAGTTACCACAGCGAATTTTAGGCATAAAAAAAGCAGTTCAGAATTAACTGTAACTGCTTAATTTAATTAGGCTTTATTGGTGGGTCCTGCGAGATTCGAACTCGCGACCATCGCATTAAAAGTTCGGTGTATATAACTTCTAACTACTGCATACTACTTCAAAGTCCCTTTAATCCTGATGATACATCGCATTTGAAGACGTGTAAAGGCGTTAGAAGTTGTAAGAAGGAGTATAAACCACTGTAGTTTTTACTGTAGTTTTACAATAACAGCACATCTCAATCACTAATACTCAATTAAAAGCGATTCCAGTTCTTTTGCTCTTTCAGCAGTTGAAGTCATAACACAATCATTTGCACTTATACGAGCCATTGAACCACCATCAGGATCATAATAAAAACTACAGTTGGCATCCCTGTACTTAATCCAAAGCCGTTGTGCAGTTCTGAGAGATGTTTTTCGGTCTGTAGTCAATGATGCCATTAATTCTTTATATGCCTTATTTAAACGAGCATCTTGCAATTGGGTTTCAGCACTCATGCAATCAATCATTGAAACCGTCGTGCTATCAGGATTCTCCATACATACTGAATATTGCTTGCTAAGTTGAACATCAGCAGACATAGAGGGGAGTGGGGTGGTTAATAAAATGGATAGTGCTATAAGTTGTTTAATCATCATTTACCTTATCTATTAAAGTTTATCGTAATAATCATCACAAGCGCAGAACAAAAAAAATCGACAGAAATATTTTTTGAGGTTTTGAAAACAGGTTGTCCACGTTGCAAGGTTGCATTTTGAAATCGTGCAACCTGTGCAATCATATCCAGAAACAATTTTCCTGCTTCAATTTTTAAACGGCAAAAAAGCAATAAATTGCTGTATAAGTGAGGTTAAGACTAGGCTGTCGAAATATGACTTTTAGGGTGTCTTAGGTTTCCCCGTATTTTGGCTTCCACCGCCATTGAAAAATGC
>ENA-ORXI01002054-ORXI01002054.1-sediment-metagenome-genome-assembly--contig:-NODE-2054-length-15041-cov-5.680901_pt1 | contig 15041 bp, 13 predicted proteins | sample MGYA00237861_ERZ511468 | MGnify/ENA primary metagenome ERZ511468 (study PRJEB26299, sample SAMN06266213) | sediment metagenome | isolation source: Hudson Canyon methane seep mesocosm | place... | reverse complement strand
ATGTGCCTGCTGAAATTATTGTCGGCAATACATTAAGCCTTGAATTTAGAGAATTTTTTTATACGCCTGCTTATTATCTGAATAATTGGCAGATGAAATTAGAGCATAAACAATATCAAGCGACTCTTAAATCAACCTTGGCGTTAGAAGAAGCGAGCGAGCCAACAGAGATCAAAACAGAAATAAAAAGTCCACGATTAAAATTGTTATTAACAATAACAAATCACTCAATTATATATGCTTTTTTGATTATTGAAAATAACAATTTATATAAATAACATGACAATTTCTACAAATAGAGACAATTAAATTTATTTCGAATTGTCATTTTTAGATTTACATTATTTAGTATATAAAAGTACTTTAAACAGCTGTTTTAATGGTTTGAATAAGAAACATAAGAGTAATATATGTCTTAATTTTTTAGTAAAATTAAAAATGTTATAATAGTAAAATAATTGAGGATTAATTTGAACAAAAAAATTCTAAAACAAGTCAATAAACTTTTTAACAATGATGGAATTCATGATACTTTTTCAAATGATATTAAAATTTATACCACCTCAAAATATGATCCCTTAAGTCCTTTTATTTATGACGTCTGTCTTATTTTGGTTCTGCAAGGCAAAAAGATAGGTCATTTGGCTCAAAATACTTTGGTCTATGATTCTAAAAACTATCTGGTCGTTCCAACCACACTTCCCTTGGAGTGTGAAACATATGCTTCCAAAGAAGAACCTTTTATTGGTTTGATTATCTCCATCGATAAAAAAGTGATGTATGAAATCATCGATTGTGTGTCAAAAAAAGAAGCCATAGAATCCAAAAAAAATTCATTGGGTATTTTTTCAGATACCGTTACGGCTAATATTGAAGAACTCACCCTACGACTTTTAAAAATGCTGGAATCCAAAGAAGAATCCAAAGTTTTAGGAACTTCTATTTTGAAAGAACTTTTTTATAGAATTGCAGTGGGGCAAAATGCTGATTTTTTGCATAAAATGTTTTTAAATACCAATAATGAAGCAAAAATAGCAAGAGCTTTAAAAATTATTCATACCCAGTGTGAAAGCAATTTGGATATTCCCAATTTAGCAAGACAAGAAGAGATGAGTGTATCCTCTTTCCATACACATTTTAAAAAAGTCACTTCGCATACGCCTTTACAATATATAAAAAAAATCAGATTAAATAAGGGTAAAGATTTAATAGCAAAACAACATTACCAAGTCATTGATGCAGCTTACGAAATGGGATATGACAGTGCTTCAGCTTTTAGTAGAGATTTTAAGAGTTATTTTGGATATCCTCCAAAAGAAGCGAAAGCTTCCTTTGAAAAGGATAGTAGTATTTAATTTATGCGTTCATAGACATTGTTAAGATAGTTTCTACTTTACCTAGTGTAATTGTTCCATTTTCACCGATTTGAGTATATCCATTTTTAGTTAATGCAGCTTGTACATTTGAAATAACTTTATCATCAATTTCATAAGCAGTTAATTTAGTAGGTACTCCAACTTTATTATAAACTTTTTCCATTGCCTTAATTACAGCTTCATTATCATTTTCAATTCCAAATACATTTTTACCTAGTTGTGCAATTTTCTCTTTTTTCTCTTCACCCATTACATCAAGTAAATATGGTTGAACAACTGCTAAAGATCTTGCATGATCAAGATTATAATTTGCAGTTAACTCATGTCCAATAAGGTGAGTTGACCAATCTTGTGGAACACCAGCTCCAATTTGGAAGTTTAATGCTTGGTTTGCAATATGCATTAGATTTTCTAACCATGCGTCGGTTCTTCTATTTTCCCAAGTATCAGCAAGTGTTACTAAACCTCTAAAGAGCGTTTCTGCATAACCATCATTTACTAAAGCAGTTGTTGGGTACGTAATATATTGCTCAGAAGTATGAACAAAAGCATCAACTAGTCCATTACCTAATTGTCTGTCACTTAATGTAGACATTACACTAGGATCCATTATTGCAAACTGTGGGTATGAGAAACTTGAGAAATACATTCTTTTTTCATCTGTTTCTTTTTTTGAAACAACTGTTAAGTGATTTGTTTCAGATCCTGTTGCTGCTAATGTTAGAACAACTCCAAGAGGTAAAGCTTTTTGCACTTCCGCACTTCCATCTAAAAAGTCCCAACCATCACCATCATAAAGTGAAGCTGCTGCTAAATATTTACAGCCATCAATAACAGAACCACCACCAACTGCTAAAATAAAGTCAATCTTTTCTTCTTTTACAATCTTTACAGCTTTGTTCATAGTTTCTACTGTTGGGTTTGGTTCAACGCCTGAGAACTCTAAAAAAGTATGATTCTCTAATGCTTTAATAACTTGGTCATACACGCCATTTTTCTTAATTGACCCTCCACCATACACTAATAAAATCTTATTATCTTTACTAATTTTATTTGCGATCTCTTTTATTTGATTTTTTCCAAATTCAATTGCCGTTGGGTTGTGATATGAAAATTCCATATATATTTCCTTTTATTTTTTTGTGAGAGAATTATAGTTATTTTTCTTATTCCTGAGAATAACAATTTTTACAAATCACATGACAGTTTCTACAAGTTTAAAAGTGGGTAATTTATAGTAATTGGCATGATATTTAAAGAATCACCTATCTAAGCTTTTTAAAAAAATAGTATAATAAGTTAAATACAATTGGATAAAAATGAATAAAGAAATTATTAAACAAGCAAACACACTGTTTGACAAAAATGGTGCAAGTGATACTTTTCTAAATGATGTGAAAATATACAGAACAGATAAAAATAGCCCAAGAGGACCTTTGATTTATGATTTGTGTCTTATTATGGTTTTACAAGGCGAGAAAGTAGGATATTTAGCTAATAATAAACTGGTGTACGATTCAAGTAATTATTTAGTAATTCCAACCACTCTTCCTTTTGAGTGTGAGATAGTTGCATCAAAAGAAAATCCTTTTACATGTATACTTATTTCAATTGATAAAAAAATAATGTATGAACTCATTGATTCTATTTCTAAAAAACCTCTGTGTACTTCAAAAAAATGTGAATTAGGGGTATTTTCAGACAAGGTCACGCCTCAAATTGAAGATATTGTATTCAGGTTATTAAAAACATTACAATCTAAAGAAGAGACAAAGATACTGGGAGATTCACTTATACGAGAGCTTTATTACAGAATTGCCATTGGTGAACATTCGCACTTTTTACATAAAATGTTTTTAAACTCTAATAAAGAGGCAAAAATAGCAAGAGCATTAAAAAATATTCATGATAATTACGCCCAACACCTAGACATATCAAATCTTGCCCGAGAAGAAGATATGAGTGTATCCTCTTTCCATACACACTTTAAAAAAATCACCTCACATACCCCTTTACAATATATTAAAAAAATACGTTTAAATAAAGCAAAAGATTTAATTGCAAAACACCAATATCAAGTAAATGATACAGCACATGCCATTGGGTATGAAAGTGTGCCTCAGTTTAGTAGAGATTTCAAAAGTTATTTTGGATACCCTCCAAAAGAAGCAAAACCCTCTTTTGAAGAATACAGCATATTTTGATTATTTCATTGCCATATTTAGTATTTTTGAACTTTGTTCTAATGTAATATTTGCATTTTCGCCAAGTGCGGTCATTCCATGTTTTTCTAGAGCACCTATAACATTTGAAATCACGTTATCATCAACCTTATAATTATTTAAATTTGTAGTAACGCCTACTTTCTCATATAGGTTTTCAATAGCTTCAATCGTTGCATTTGCATCATCTTTAATATCAAATACCGTTTCACCCATTTGCGATAGTTTGTCTTTTTTATCTTCAAACATAACTCGTAAAAGTTGTGGCTGAACTACGGCTAAACTTCTTGCATGATCAATTCCATAAAAGGCTGTTAATTCATGTCCTATCATATGAGTTGACCAATCTTGAGGCACACCAACTCCAACAAGTCCATTTAAAGCTTGATTTGCAATCCACATTAAATCAGATTGCCACTTTAAATCATGTCTATTATCCCAAGTATTTGCTAAATCAACTAAACCTTTTAACAGAGTTTCAGCAAATCCATCTTGCACTACTGCATTTGTTTTAAAAGTAAGATATTGTTCACAAGTATGAACAAAAGCATCAACTAAACCATTTGCAAGTTGTCTGTCACTTAACGTTGACATAAAACTAGAATCTAAAATTGCAAATTTTGGGTAAGAGTGGTTTGAAAAATATAATCTTTTTTCATCAATCTCTCTTTTAGAGATAACAGTTAAGTTATTTGATTCACTTCCAGTTGCAGCCAGTGTTAAAACAGCACCTAAAGGAAGTGCGTCTTGAACTTCAGCTTTTCCATCTAAGAAATCCCAAGCATCACCATCATAAAGTGAAGCAGCTGCAAGATATTTACAACCATCAATAACAGAACCACCACCAACTGCAAGAATAAAATCAATTTTTTCTTCTTTTACAATTTTTACTGCTTTGTTCATTGTTTCAACTGTTGGGTTTACTTCAACACCTGAAAACTCAATAAATGTATGATTTTCTAATGCTTTGATAACTTGATCGTATACACCATTGTTTTTAATTGATCCACCACCATAAACTAATAAAACTTTATCTTCTTTAGAGATTTTATTTGCTAATTCTTTAATTTGACCTTTTCCGAACTCGATTGCTGTTGGGTTGTGATATGAAAATTCCATATTTTAATTCCTTGTTTTAATTTTTTTGTACGGGAATTATAGTTATTTCTCTGATTCTAGAGAATATCAATTTAAACAAATAACATGACAGTTTCTACAAATCATGATATTGTATTTATCTCTTCATAATGAGTAGTAATCCTATTAAAATAAAAATAAGCCCTGGAACAATAAATAAACTTGGAATCTCGCTAATGATTAAAAATGCTAATAGTATTGCTATGAATGGTTCTAATAGTAGTAAACTTGTTGTTACTATTGGTTTTAATTGTTTTGAAGCGATACTATAACTAATTGTAGGAATGGCGGTTGCTATAACTGCAATACCGATTAAAAATAATATATTAATATTGTTCTGGAAAGTTATGTCTGTTTCTGTATTGATTGTAATAAGTACGATTAGTAATATAGTCCCAATTATAAATGTAGATAATGTAACACTAATAATATTAGGAGATTTGTCTTTTTTATCAAATGTATTATATAAAAGTGCATAGACAGCAAACAAAATAGAAACGATTAAGGCAAAAATATTTCCTAAAAGTCTATTTGATAAGCTGTTGTCCTGATATGACATTTGCTCAAATGTGATAAATACTATTCCAAACAAAGCAATAATCACACCAATTATTTCGATCTTTTTAACACCATATCCTAAAATTAAATTGAAGATAATAATAAATAGTGGTGATAAAGTCATAAGAATTGTTACTTCACCAACTGGAGCTATTTGAAATGCCAATGTTCCAAGAAAATAACAGAAAAATAAAATTAAACCAAAAGCCCATGTTTTAATTTCAAATAGATGTTTGATGTATTTCGTAAAATTCTTTTTTAGAAGTAATAATAATATAAGGGTTACGAATAAAGAGATAGATAGTCTAATAGCAACTATAAAAATAGCATCTATATTTGGTAATAGTTTAATAAATATTCCAGCTGAACTCCAACCAATTATTGCCAGAAAAATTGCAGTCATTCCCAGCTTGTTTGTTCCTTCTATTATTGAAGTTTTTATCATAATTAAATCCATTTTTTATTTGGATTATATGAAAAGTAAAATGTTAAGTATTGTACAAAATTAACATTTTGATAAATTATCTTGATATTCTTTGGGCGTGATAGAAAAAATTCTTTTGAATGATTTATTTAAATGGCTTTGATCAAAAAATCCACTTTCTAATGCAATACTTACTATTGACAGATTGGTTGAAAGTAATTCTCTTGCTTTGTGCGCTTTTTTATTTAAAATATAGGAATGTATTGGTAAATCAAATTCTTTTTTAAAAACTCTTATGATGTGTACTTTAGATAATCCAAATTCTTCAGAGATATCTTCAAGCGAGATATTATTTTGTATATTTTGTATTATGTATGATTTTATTTTTTCTGCATGGGTGTTTTTTTCATTTATATGATTTATATTACAATAACGTGAAAATAGGTTGATAATAAAAGAGATAATGGACTCTTCTTTCTCCATCATAGTACTCTGTTTTAATAACAAATCACAAACAAAAATAAAATCATTATAAATCGACTCATTTTTTATAAGTACTTTAGACACAGGAATATACTCTTTATTTGAAAACAATTCATTTTGAATTGTTGTACACCAGTTTTTGTCTAAATGTAGTACATAATCACCATGACTTTCATCTAGCACATCAACACAATGTGCAGTATCAGGATTTAAAAATGCTATTTTGTGAGGTGATAAATTGATTGTTTTATTGCTTAAAATCATATTTATATTTCCTTCACGAATTGCAGCTATTGTAATTACATCATGTGTATGACTTTTTGTACAACCTCTTACTTTTTCTGCATAACGTAGTTCTACAAAGGGTAGTTTTTTACTTTTGAATATTTTATGTTCCAAGATAGATTCCAATTACAGTTTTTATTAGATTATATCACAATAGCCGTTTGGAATAAAACTGTCCCTAACTAATTTTAATTTTTGGTACTTGTAGCAAGTCCAGTAGAGTGTTATAATACGTCAATTAATTAAAAAGGAAACAGTATGATAAATACAAATAAATCATTAGAGATGTTAGAAGGCTTTCAATCTCATTACAATTACGACACAACATATATGAAAGAGATGCTAAAAGAAAATCCTGAAGCATTTGAAACATTTGAAGCATTTTTACCTATGGCATCATTTGTAGATAAGTCACCAAAAGATGTAATATTTGTTGCAAAATTAACGTCAATGAAAAATGAAGATTGTGGTGCTTGTTTACAATTAAATGTAGATATGGCTCTTGAAGCAGGTGTGGATAAAGATATTATCCATGACGTGATTTTTAATGAAGGAAAAAACTTATCAGAAGAGCTTAAAATGGTATACGATTTTACATTATGCGTTGGAAATAATGAAAATGTTGATTCAAAATTATATGAAAATATGAATAATACTTATACTAAAGATATCATAGTAGAAATAGGGCTTGCAATTGCAGCAACAAAAATATTTCCTACACTTAAAAGAGTACTTAATGATTTTCAAAGTTGTTCAAATATAGAAATTAAAGTAAAATAATCTAGAAATCAAATTTATAATGCTTTCTACGTAATAGATGGCATTATAAGATACATTTTCTCCAAATAGTAGAAAATATTTTTATTGCATTTTCTATTTCACTCTCTTTTAAACCACCAAACCCCATTTGTATTGCTTCCCAGTTATCTCCTGAAAACTTTTTAGCAAAATGAAGTTTTAGTTTATTTACTATAGCTAATTGTTTTAGTAAATCCCAATTAAAATTAACTATTGGATTAATAAGTATAGCTAACCCACCACCTTGACTATCAATTTTTATTGTATCACCAATTTGTTCTATAAGATGTTGTTTCATCAAATTATGTTTTTTACGATTGAGTGTTCTTATTTTCCGTAAATGACGTTCCCAATGTCCATCTTTCATGAAAAATTCTAGTGTTTTTTGAGTCATCAACGATACTTTTGGAATATGAAAATCATAATGTTTTTGATATAAAGGTAAAAGTTGATTTGGTAAAACTATGTAACTAACTCTAATAGCAGGGGAAAGAGATTTTGAAAAAGTTCCTAAGAATATAACATTATCATAATTATCTAATCCTTGAAGTGATGGAATAGGTCTACTTGTATATCTTAATTCACTATCATAATCATCTTCAATAATAAATCCATTTTTCTCATTTGCCCATTGAATCAATTTTTGGCGATTTGCAACTGGCATAGTAACACCAGTGGGGAACTGATGAGAGGGTGTGATATAAACTATTTTTGCTTTTGATTTTTCTAAAGCATCTATATCTAGTCCATTGTTATCTATGTTGATCTTATTTATTTTATATCCAAAATCATCAAAAACTTTTAAAGCTAAATGATACCCTGGGTCTTCTGTAGCAAAAGAATTAAAATCTTTTTTTAGAATTTTTGCTAATAAGCCCATAGAATCTGAAAATCCATTACAAATGATAACTTGACTTGATTGACATTTCACAGCACGGTATTGATTTAGATATTGTGCTATTTCTACTCTAAGACCTAATTCTCCTTGTCCACAAGAGTATGCTCCAAAGTCAAGTGAGTCATCTATTGTTTTATTAAAGATTCTTTTCCATATCTTTAAAGGAAAGGAATCTTTTTCAAGTCTTGCAGGAAAAAAATCATACAAATAATCTTCTGTTTTTTCTGTATCTATTATCGAAGAAAGATTATTCTTTTCAGTATTAAGATTTATTGTATCGGTTACTATATAACCACTTTGAGGATAGCTATCTATGTATCCCTCTACTACTAACTGACTATATGCAGATTTAACAGTATTTTTACTTATGTTATATAATGATGCCATTTTACGAGTTGATGGAAGCTTTTCTCCTGTTTTATAGTTTAGAATTATGTCCTTTTTTACCTCAGAATAAAGTTGAATATGAAGTGGTATTTTACTTTTATCATCAAGTATATACATAACTGTCCTTACTTATTTTATAATATTATAGCAAATATAGGTGCAATTAAATAATCGAATTATTCTTTTTTACTTTTTTTCTTGAAGATTTTTTAAATATTTTTAGAAAAAATAATTCAAATTCTACTTTATAGTTAAAAAGATATAATCTAATATGAAAAATAACTCAATTACTTTTAAAACTATATTTAATCTTGTATTATCTCAAAAACCATTATTAATTTGGGGACAAATCATCACTTTATTTGCAATTGCAGTGAGTATTCCTATTCCACTTATGTTACCTATTATGGTAGATGAAGTACTTTTAAATAAACCTGCTTTTATGGTGACTAATATCGATACTTTTTTTGGTTCGGGTGATGCTTTTTATTATATAGCAATAGCAGCAGCAGTTGTTATATCCTTACGTATAGCTCATTTTTTATTAAATGTAATCATTACAAAAATCTTTACATATATAGCAAAATTTGTCACATTTGAAATACGAAAACGACTTTTAACACATCTTCAAAAAGTTTGTATGAATGAATATGAAACATTAGGAAGTGGTGCAATCTCAGCCAATCTTGTGACAGATGTTAATACTCTGGATAACTTTATTATTACGAGTGCGAGTAAATTTATATCTTCTGTGTTAACACTTCTTGCTATTTCAATAGTTATCATTCTTATTCATCCTATTTTAGGAATCATGATGATTGTTATTCAGCCTTTGATTGTATTTCTTTCTAAAAGAATCGCTAATCATACTGGAAAACTGAAAAAAGATGAAAATCAAGCTATCGAAGAGTTTCAAAATAATTTAGGGGAAACATTAGAGTTATTTGGACAAATAAAAGCAAGTAACAAAGAACAGTACTTTTTTAATGATTCTATTTTAAAAGCTCAAAGTATACAAAAAACATCAAATGAATACAGCTATAAAAGTGTTGCTTATGAGAGATTTTCTTTTACTATATTTTTAGTTGCTTTTGAGATACTTCGTGCTACTGGATTATTGATGGTGGCTTATAGTGATTTGAGTGTCGGTATGATGTTTGCGATGTTTGGATATATTTGGTTTATGATGACACCGGTTCAAAATATTTTGAGTATGCAATATACCTATGCAAGTGCAAAAAGTGCCTTGAAAAGAATAAATAAAATATTAGAATTAGAAATAGAAAAAGAGGGTAATTTGACTCTTGATAAAACAAAAGAGTTAGATATTACTTTAGAAAATGTTAGCTTCTCTTATAATAGTGATAAAATTATTTTAGATAAAATCAACCTAGAAATCAAATCAAAGCAACATATAGCGCTTATAGGGGCAAGTGGGAGTGGTAAGACAACACTTGCACAAGTTGTAGCAGTATTTTACGAGAAAGACATGGGAATAATAAAGTATAATAATGAATTATTAGAAGACATAGATAAGTCATCTTTACGAAATAATATCTTTTTAGTACTGCAAATGCCAATATTATTTAATAACACTTTACGTTTTAATATCACTATGGGAAATGAAAATATAAGTGATGATGAGATTTATAAAGCCTTAGAAATATCTCAGTTTAAAGACACTGTAAAAGATATGAAAGATGGACTTGATACGATTGTAGGACGTCATGGTATACGACTCTCAGGAGGACAGAGACAACGTATCTCAATAGCACGTATGATTATCGCTGACCCAAAAGTAGTTATCTTTGATGAGTCTACATCTGCACTTGATGTTCATACAGAAACAAAACTATTTAAAGCTCTAGAACCTATCTTAAAAGATAAAACACTCATCACTATAGCTCATAGACTTAGCACCGTTAAAAATGCAGATATGATATATGTTTTAGATGGTGGTAAGATAGTAGAGCAGGGAAGCCATGATGAACTAGAAGACCAAGATGGACATTATAATCAATTTATAAAAAATCAATTGATTTAAAGATGACAAAATAAGTTTAAATTATATATAAAATCTTCATTTTTTTTTAATATTTAGTCATTTTCTTAATCTATGGTAAGAAAATAACTGAATTTACATGTTAAACTTCTGCAAAATTAGAAGAACATAAAAGGAAAATAATGAGTGAGTTTTTAAATAATTCAGACGATTCAGGTTTACCAGCGGGACACCCAGTACGAGTTTATATCGAAGAAAATCAATTAATACGAGATACAATTTCAAATATACACAATATAAATATCAAAGATAATTTTGGGCAATTCATGATGTTTTTTGAACAGTTATGTTTAATAGAAAAACATTATGCAAGAAAAGAAAATCAACTTTTCCCTTATCTTGAAACGTATGGTTGGACAAGTCCAAGTCAGAATATGTGGGCAGCTCACGATCAAGTAAGAGATAAAATCAAAATGATTTGGGGAAATATCAAAGAAGAAGACTTTGTAAGTCTTACTCAAAATTTACAACAACTTTTTAGTAGTGTAGATCATCTTATTCAAGTAGAAGAGCATAGACTTCTTCCAAATGCCATGACTATGTTAACAGAAGAGGACTGGAAAGATATGAGAACTGGAGATGAAGAGATTGGTTGGATGTTTGAGCAAGACCCTACACCTTATCCTCCTGTTGAGTATATTCACCCAGGTGAAGATAAAAAAAGAAGAAAATTACCATTTTCTTTAGATGGTAGAATTAAATTAAATGAGGGATATTTACTTGAAGATCAATTAAATCTAATGTTACAGTTCATGCCAGTAGATTTAACTTACGTTGATGAAAATGATATTGTACTATTTTACAATAGAGGAGATAATAGAGTTTTCCCAAGAAGTAAAGGTATTATTGGTCGTGAAGTTAAATTTTGTCATCCTCCAAAAAGTGTTGATCAAGTTCTTATGATTTTAAGAGAGTTCAAAGCAGGGCGAAGAGATGAAGCTGAATTTTGGATTGAGTTTAAAGATAAATTTGTACATATTCAGTATTTTGCAATAAGAGATGATGATGGAACTTATAGAGGTGTTATTGAGATGAGTCAAGATGTTACTCATATTAGAAACCTTAAAGGTCAACAACGATTATTAGACTGGGAATAGTCGTTTAAATTACTAGAGTGTAAGATATGATTTTATATCTTACACTGTTAAAATAAATCTACGTTACAGAAATAATAGTAGAAATTGTTCTACTAGCTATCTCATTTTCTACATAAATATTATGAATCCCTAACTTTTCAATATCAGCTTTGTCATTTGCACTATGTACTTTAACGATGATTTTATTTTCAGGTACAAAATCTAATAAATTTTCACAAGTTTGATATAGTTTCTTTTGATTATCAATTGCTACTATTACTTTACTTGCTTTTTCTAAATGAAGACTGTGCATAAGTTTCTTTTTACTTGCATTTCCAAAGATGATATTCATCCCTTCATTATGCGCTTTATGAAAAGTATCAATATTATTTTCAATAGCAATATATTCTTGTTTTTCATGTGTAAGATTGACAGCAAGATTTCTTCCAAACTCTCCAAATCCTAAAATTACAATATGATTTCTTATATCCTCTATGAAGTATTCATCTTCTTGTTTGTGTTTTTGTTTTTCATTTTTAAGTAATATATCTGCAATTAATGTAGAGTTTTTTAGAATAAAAGGTGTTAAAATCATAGATATAACAATAGTTACAATCATAATTTGACCATAAGGATCAGCTACCAGTCCATTTGTACGAGCTAGCTCTAAAAGAGCCAATGAAAATTCACCTATTTGAATAAGTGAAAGTGCAGTTTTAAAACTTGTACGTTTATTATCTCTTAATTTTACAATTGTATAAATAATAGCAAATTTTAATACGAATGCAAGAATAAGTATTAGTAATATAATGTGAATGTATTCAAAAATAATATCAAAACTAATCTGCATCCCAACAGTAATAAAGAATATACCCAAGAGTATATCTCTAAAAGGAATTAGTTCTGCTTCTGCTTGATGTTTGTATTTAGTTTCAGCGATCAACATACCGGCTATAAAAGCACCTAGTGAATAAGAGAAACCTAATTGATGTGCAAAATATGAAGCACCAATAGCTAAAAATAAAATCGTACCAATAAATAGTTCATCCGATTTTGTTTTTATAATTTGTGTGAAAAAAGGTTCAAGTAAGTATTTACCCGCAAACCATAATGCTACTAATAATAAAGTAGCACTTATTAACATCTCTAATAATACAGATGAGATATCTCCATCATTATTACCCATAAATCCAATGATAAGTAAAATAGGGATAACAGCGATATCTTGCATAATAAGTATACCAAGTGTTCTTTGTCCATATCTTTTACTAATTTCTCCAGTTTCATTAAATGTTTTTAATACAATAGCAGTAGAAGATAATGCAATTGCTAAAGAAATAATAAATGACGTGTTTTGATCAATATTAAATATATAAAATGCCATTAGATATACAATAAGAGAAGTAACAATAATTTGTAAACTACCAGCTACAAAAACTTCATATTTCATCTTTTTTAAGTGTTCTACAGAAAATTCTAATCCTATTGTAAACATTAGGAATACAACACCAAACTCTGCTATCTCTTTTAACTCATGATTGTGAACCGCATCATGCAGACCAAAAGTATAAGCAATGATTGTTCCCGTAACTATATAACCAATAATTGTAGGAAGATTTATTTTTTTTAATATAACATTTAAAACTAATGATATAAAAAGTGTTGCGACGATTATTGTTAACATATACTGTGTGCCTTTTTTAATAGAATCAATAATTTAACGTGATTCATTATTTTGGATATCTTTTTAAAAAATATCATTTTTAATTATTTCTTATAATAGCATCTTATTCTTATTTACTTTTAAAATTTTGATATGTTTGTGCATAATCACAATATTAACACAAAATACTTGTACCATTCTAGTATAACAAAATCCCAATTAAGGAGATCGTATGAGCAAAAATATTAGAACAATCGGAATGTGGTTTTATGAAAATAATGGTGGCATTAAAATTCAAGATAAAATTATTCGTAATTTGAGAGACCGAAATATTGATACGATTGCAGGTTTAAATTTAAAAAATGCAATTACAAAAAATAGTAATATAGTATGTCACAGTAATTATTGTAATAAAAAGCATAATTTAAATGAGTTGGATTTATTTTTTTCATATAATGCAGGTGAACAAACACAATATCAAACATATTTATATAAAGCATTGAGTCGATCAATACCAACAATAAATACTTATGACGCTTTTGAAATAAGTGAAGACAAGTTTCAAACTGCTTTTCTACTACGAAAAAATGGAATACAAACCGCTGATTACAAACTGTGTCACAGAGATGATTCACAACACTTACAATCTATTATGAAAAAATGGTCTAAAATGGTCTACAAACCAACTGATGGTTGGGGTGGGATGGGCTTAACAAAAATTGAAACTCAAGAAACACTTGACATGTTGATGCCATTTTTAAATCAAATGGACTTAAGGTATTTTTATGTTGAAAAATTTATTGACTATGATAATACTGATTTTAGGGTTGATATAGTTGATGGTCAATTTGTTGGATGCTATGGAAGAAAAGCCAGTGGTACAGATTGGAGAACCAATGTAACCAGTGGGGGAAGTGTATTCATGAGAGAACCAAATGATGACATTGTGGAACTTGCTAAAAAAGCTACAAAGGTAACAGGTTTAGATATTGCGGGCGTTGATATTATTTATGATAGAAAAAAAGAAGAATATATCGTCTTGGAAGTCAATGGAATACCAGCTTTTGCAACACCTGAACAAGAAAAAATGGGATTGAATTTCAATGATAAAAAGATTGACTTAATTGTAGATTTAATTGATTGTGAAACACGAAAATTTCAAACAGATAAAAAAAATAAACAATAACAAACAGGGGAAGATGATGATAAAAGAAAATAAAGATTTAGAATACACTATACATGCAGAGCAATTACCTAAAATTAAAATCAAGGGAATAGAGGAAATCAAAATTACAGATTATGAAATTAAAATATCCGATATTGATGTTGATAAAAAAATAATCAATGATTCACTAGATTACTTTTCATCATCTATGGAAATACCAATTTTTGAATTGAATGATAAAAAGTTTCAAGTGTTTATAATAGAAACAACCACAGAATTTGATTCCAATACTATGTATGCAAGTGCATACTATGACGTAACCATCAATGAGCAATCTCATTCAGCAGCAACATTCCTTTTTGACAGTTTTCTAACTTCCCCGGGTGATGAAGTAACTGCAGTTTGGACATTTGCCAGACTCGTTTAATTATCTTTTTGAGAGTAATGTACCTACGCCTATTGCAAAGAAGAAAACAAGAGGCACGAATCTATATGGTTGATTTGTAA
>ENA-ORXI01002053-ORXI01002053.1-sediment-metagenome-genome-assembly--contig:-NODE-2053-length-15044-cov-29.737088_pt1 | contig 15044 bp, 17 predicted proteins | sample MGYA00237861_ERZ511468 | MGnify/ENA primary metagenome ERZ511468 (study PRJEB26299, sample SAMN06266213) | sediment metagenome | isolation source: Hudson Canyon methane seep mesocosm | place... | reverse complement strand
CTCAGAGTAATTTCGGTTATCAAGACTGGTTACAACCAAGGTGACCGTATGTCCCTTTTCTTGTAGTCCGTTAGCTAGTGCAATCATGGGGCGAATATCTCCATTAGAACCCCATGTTTGAATACCAATTTTCATAAGTTATATTCCCCTGAGTAGTAAACTAAGTCGCTGTTATTCAAAGTTATATCTGAGTGATATGTCATCAAGGTAAAGTGTGGTGCGTCTTCCTTTTGTATGATTAAGGCATTGGCGCAGACCAATTTTTACAACACGTGTTCCGTCTGGCACCCATTCTGCTTTAACTTTACGCTCCACTAATGTCCATTGCTTTTTAACCGAAGTTCGAGGACATCCCGTAGAATAGCCTTTTATAAGCCTGTTATTACTATCTAGAAATGATAATTCTAGCCAGGCATTAGCACCATCAGGGGTATAGTATTTAGCTTGTAAATCATACCCACTGTTTATTTGATGATCTAATTGAGTTTGCCAGCCTGGCCATCCACGATTAGATGGTTGGCTTGCGCTAATTTTTAATGCATGTTGTCCGCTAACAGCTTGTTCAGTACTCCATTCCACGATGTGCTGACTGCCAACACCTGTGGTTTGCCACTTTGGTACAGTTGTTAATGGATTTAATTCAAAAGAGCTATTTGAAATTAGGTTGTCGGGGGATTGTGTGGGTTGTGCAGTGGGTGTTGAAGGATTGTTTTTTAGTGAGTGCTTAGCTGTTGATGGCGAAGAAGGCTTGAAAGTACTTTCATCAATCACTGGTTCCTTCGGTATTAGCGTTACAGTAGTGTTTTGTTCATTATTAGAAAAGAAAGCTGACTGTTTTGTTTTTTCAATGAGGATAACCACAACGGCAGCTGAAATGAGACAGCCTATCGCCAATAATAAAAACCATCCCCAGTTCTTCATAATTCACGCCCTTTTTGTAATTGCTAATAGCATAGTACATTTACAGGTAGTCAATTGAATTAAACTCACCCGCTTGAACGAGTGGTTGTTTAGTATTCAATGTAGCCCGTATGAAATGAAGTGGAATACGGGGGGTACTGCGCAAGCTTCATGCGTGCTACAAAGTACAGTTTTCAGCTTAAGCTCTGGTAAGTTTATAGCCATATAATGGTATGCTCAGGCTAGAATACATAAAAACATAGGGTGACTTATGAGTCGATATGAACAAAAAGAAAAGAAAGGTTTTCCATGGCTATTAATTATTATCGTAATAGCAATCACATTTGCAATTTTTCTCTATCTGAATAACGAGCAAGAAGAGGAGGGCGTGGAAATTAAAGGAATTGCTATTCCAGTCGAAGTTAATAAACCATTCATTGATAAGCAAGCTGTGCCGTCAACTGATAAGGTGATTGCAGATGCTGGTGTAGAAGGAGTCTCCAGTCCCATGGCTATAAGCGAAGCACTTGAGGAGCCAGTTGTTAATTTAAAAATGCCATCATTGGAAAATAGTGATGATCGCTTTAGGAAAGAACTTGAAAATGTTTCGGAAGATCTACTGCACTGGTTTACTGGTGACGGCTTGATAAGAAAATATATACTGATAATGAATGATTTATCACAAAACCAACTTCTATATAAGCATGTCAGTTTTTTAAAAATATCTCAGCCAATAGTGGTAAATAAAGATAAGAAAGGGCTGTATCTGGCGAATGAAAGCTATCATAGATATGACCTTTTAGCAGATGCAATCGACACGATTAATGTTGAGAAAGGACTTGGTTTGTACTTGGTCTTTAGACCATTATTTAAACAAGTGTATGATGAGTTTTTCTATTCTAATGAATATGGTCTAGAGGATATGTTCATGAAGGCTAGTGCTAGTGTTATTAAAGCGCCGATAATTAAAACCAGAATTTCGCTGAGTAAGCACTCTATTATTTACAAATTTGAGGATAAAAAATTAGAGGCTCTGGATGCTGTTGATAAACAAATGCTCAGAATGGGGCCTGAGAATACCAGGAAAATACAAGCAAAGTTAAGACGGTTGGTTGAGGCGATATCAGCATTAAACAACAGATAATGTTTTTATCTGAAAAATAAGCGATACAATTCAGCTCAATGAACTAAACACATAAAAAACAGCTTATGGCCATTAGCTCCACAATAAATAAAGTCTCCCTCAATATTGCTGATATGGATAGGCATTATTATGAAAGTCATGAATTAACGCTAGCACAGCATCCGTCAGAAACTGATTTTCGGTTTATGATTCGCCTAATAGCATTTATGGTGAATGCTAATGATCAGTTGTGTTTTACCAAAGGGCTGAGTACCAATGATGAGCCTGAGCTCTGGCAAAAGACGCTTACTGATGATATTGAATTATGGATTGAGTTAGGGCAGCCTGATGAAAAAAGGATTCGTAAAGCATGTGGAAGAGCTAAGGACGTGATTATTTATGCTTATGATGAGCGTAAGGCAAGAGTTTGGTGGGAGCAGCAACATGGCAAATTACAGCGATTCAGTAACCTTAAGGTTTTTCTTATTAATGCCAAGGGAGTGGAGTTAATGGCTAAGCGATCTATGCAGTTGCAATGTAATATTCAGGATGGAGAAGTTTACCTAAATGATGATGATTCAAGCTTTACTATTACATTGGATAAGCTTTGATCATAAAATACCCAGTTTCTGTATTGGACATCACGTAACAATCTACAACAAAAGCAATAATATGCAGATTAAAAATAGAACGCTCTATTATTTCTATGACCCTATGTGCAGCTGGTGCTATGCTTTTGAGAAATCTTTATTAGAGCTACAAAAACAATTACATCAATTGCTCAGCTTTAAGCCAATTTTAGGTGGGCTTGCTCCCGATGCCACGGAGCCCATGTCCGTCGAAACACAATCGATGGTACAACATGCGTGGCAACAGATAGAAAAAAATGTTCCTGATATGCGCTTTAATTTTGATTTTTGGACTCAAAACATCCCGCTACGCTCAACTTACCCTGCTTGTCGTGCATTATTAGCCGCCGAGCAGCAATCTCCTCTGCAAGTTGAATCGCTACGTAAGAACATACAGCAAGCCTATTATCAAGAAGCAAAAAATCCTTCGCTAGATGCAATATTAATAGATTGTGCTGCGCAAAGTGCTTTAAATATTGAGCAATTTAGCCATGACTTAAATAGTACAGGAATACAGCGACAACTCATTGAGCACATAGAGTTTTCGCGATCATTATCTGTGAATTCGTACCCTTCACTGCGATTAGTATTAAATGACGAAATTTACACCATTGATATTAGCTACACAGAAGTAAATTCAATGCTTAATCAAATTAACACGCTAATGGATGTTCACAAAAGTCGCTAAATCTAATTCCATTGCATACTTCAAAACTGCCTACACCATAAATATATTTGTTTAAGTCGCCTTGATGCTTTAGATGAAATTACTCAAAGGGACTTGTTATAACGAAACCAAAAAAGAGCGTGTTAGAGTATGCGATACAACATAGAACTCTATGTAATAAAAACCTAATATAAACTGATAAGATAACGATGACTTCTCCACTGACTTGCATAACAATACCGGCTACATCACGCCCCCTTTATTCTGTTATCTGGCTGCACGGATTAGGTGCAGATGGGCATGACTTTGAAAGCATCGTGCCCGAGCTAAGGCTTAATAATGCCGAGCAAATTAACTTTATCTTTCCGAATGCGCCTATTCAAGCTGTTACCATTAATGGTGGTATGGAAATGCCTTCTTGGTATGACATCCTTGATGCTTCTTTAGAGCGTGCAGTGGCTATTGATGATATTTATATTTCATCAAAACAGCTTGAGCAACTGATTCAAAGAGAAATCGATCAGGGTATAAAAGCTGAAAATATCTTACTCGCGGGCTTTTCTCAAGGTGGCGTGATTGCTTTGCACACGGGCTTGCGTTATCCGCAAAAATTAGCCGGCATTATGGCTTTATCAACATACTTGCCGACTATAGAGCAGCTGCAAACTGAGCATGCTGCAGTTAATAATGATATTCCTATTTTCATGGCACATGGCGCGATGGATCCAGTTGTGCAGCCATCAATAGCACAGCAGGCTTTTAGTCATTTAAAAGCACTGAATTACCCAATTAGCTGGCATGAGTATGCAATGGAGCACTCGCTGTGTATGGAAGAAATAATAGATATCTCACATTTTATAAATCGTATATTTGGATTGCCGTCTAAACTGAACCCTTAGATTAAGGCTCTGCTTTGTGTATGTGCTGTAATATGCGTTAATATTATGTAATATTTAATGATGAGTGGAGGTGGGTATGAATGAAGACGGTGAGTATCGAAAACACGAGGATCATCTGTTGGATTATGATGGTTTGGCTCATCTTATGTATTTAATGCAGGCCATTTCTTTCTTGTTTGGAGGTATACCGTTTGTAGTAGCGGTATTTTTAAACTATTTGAATAGGCATCATGTTGAAGGGACTTGGTTGCAGTCGCATTACAGATGGCAACTTGAAACGTTTTGGGTGGGCTTGGTTGTTGTTTTGCTAGGATTGGCTACCACCCCTTTTCTGATTGGGTTTCCTGTATTATTTGTGGCGGTTAGCTGGGTTGTATATAGGATTGCCTATGGCTGGTTTATATTGAATCGGTCACAAGAAATTAAAACGATTTCAAAATTCCCTTTGGTTTAATATGGCTAAAAAGGGGTGATGAAGTCGTTAAGAGGCTTTTAGTGCTGCTAGCCAAAGCTTTGGTATAAAAAGCTAATGTCGAGGGTAGGGTGGTAGTCTTAATAAGTGGTTTTAGCTGCGATTCTCCTTGGTTTTGTCCGAGTCACAGCTAAGCCTGCTCCAGCTGGTTTTTTTCAATATAATAAGTGAGTGAATAAAAAATCATTCATTAAGTCAAAATGCCATCGTGCTGGTGGTTTCTTTGTATGCCCATTGCTCTACTTTTTGAGTCTTAAGGCATAGGGCATACATGTTAAGAATAAAGCAAATAGGATGCAATATTCTTTCTGTTAAACGATTGCTTGTTTAAGAGTTTAATATGATTAAAAGTTTTTGAGCGTGTTCTGCTGCTTCAATACCTAAGTCTGTTAAATAGCCGCCATCATTTTGTGAGATTAAGCCTTTATCAAATAATCGTTTTGTAGCTGAAACGGCATCTTCACCGGCAGAGCCGTGAACTTTTATGCCTTCTTGTGTTGATGTTAAATTAAAAAGTGTAAGGATCTTCATTTCTTCGATCAAATCAACTGCTATTGCCATGCTTCATGCCCTCGTAAATAAAACGGTCAGTATACCAATTATCAGTAGAAACAATTTACATCATTCAAACTATCCTCTAAACTAAATTTATCATTATTTAAAAGGATAAGGCTTTGCAAACATTATTTTCTCTTTTCGTTATTATTGTTGTTCTTGTTTTGTTTGCTAGCGCTAAAGTTCTATTACGAACAAACCCTATGATGGCCGTAGGTATTATTGCGGGCTGTGGGCTGTTGTTGGCTTTATGTTGGTATGTCTATCCTAAGATAAATAAGCCATAGCGACTACTTGTGTTTTTTTACTAGAGGGTTTGATGTGATTGTTGAAAAAATTAACGGTGCTTTATTAATTGGTTTCGGTTTTTTTAGTGGTCACCTAAATGCAGGTGCTCAGAATGCGATTTATGCTGAGCCAATAATAAAGGAAGCAACAGTGGAGTGGCCTGAACCTCATCCTGATGCGAGTAATTATTTAGATTACGATCCAGATTATGCTGGTTACACTAAAAAAGAAAGCCAATCGTCTAAAACGATAGTTAAAACACGAAAACGTGGTAGAAATCATTTTATTTCAGCAACACTGAGGAGCGAAACAGGCGTTGAATTTGATGTGTCTCTAATGATTGATACGGGAGCCAGTATTGTTGTGTTGCCAGAATCTATGATGTCAGATTTAGGTATTGATTATAGCCAAGCCGTCACTAGAAATGTACAAACAGTTAATGGTATAACCGAGGCTTTATATTCGCAAGTGGCTGCTTTAACCATAGGCGAGGAAACAATTAACCATATAGATGTGGCTTTTATTGCTGACGACTTGTTAGGTGGAACAAAGTTATTGGGAATGAATGTTTTAAACAATTACACAGTGACTTTAAATGATAAAAAACAAACACTCACATTGCAGAAAGTAAAATAACTGACTTGTGCTCAGTTTATATTCATATTAATACTGGTAAGCTGTATCTACACAAAACAAATATCTGAAATTTATGGAAGCATTAGATCAAATATCAACTACTTTAGCCTTAACAATGGGCTTGGCTTGGGCAAGTGGCATAAATCTTTACGCAACACTCTTTACATTAGGTTACTTGGCTAATACGGGCAATATGGATTTGCCAGCAGATTTGCAAATTATTGCCAACCCAATGGTGATGGGGGCAGCAGGTTTAATGTATTGTGTGGAGTTTTTTGCTGACAAAATTCCAGGCGTAGACACCGCCTGGGATACATTGCATACTTTTGTGCGCATTCCGGCTGGGGCTATGCTGGCGGCAGGTGCAATCGGGGATATGAATCCAGCAATAGAAATTACAGCGGCTATTTTAGGGGGGGGCTTGGCGGCAGGAACGCATATGACAAAAGCGGGGTCCCGTGTTCTTATTAATGCTTCTCCAGAACCGTTTACTAATTGGACGGCATCCATAGGCGAGGATATTGCCGTTATTGGAGGGGTGTGGGCGTGCTTAAACCATCCTGCTTTATTCTTGATTGCTTTAGTTGTTTTTATAGGCTTAATGATTTGGTTAATACCCAAAATTTTGAAAGGTATTAAAAAAGTATTTCAATTTCTGATTAACCTTTTTAGAAAGAAACCGCAGTCGTCTTCTAGTTAATGGTGATTTTGAATATTTTACTTGACTAAAATTATATCAATTGGTTTAATAGACGGCTTGATTTAGTGATTGCCCAGGTAGCTCAGTCGGTAGAGCAGAGGACTGAAAATCCTCGTGTCGACGGTTCGATTCCGCCCCTGGGCACCATTATCACTAAGCTCCCTAGCTTACCTAAAAATTTCCTGTCCTTTTTATCTGTTCGGTCTCTGGTCAAAATTCTTCGTAATTTATTCAGCAGTTTTTACCCCTACTATTTGTTTTTTCCAGCACAAGTCAAAACTTAGCAGTTATCATTTTCTATGAACAAAATATTTTAAATGCAATTCCAGTTTTATCTGTTGACGACTGGCTACTATTAAAAATGAATACGACAGATAAAGACGAATTTAGTTTTTTCTGACCCGTCGATGGAACCTCATCTTGATGTTGAGTGGCATGAAATAGACAATAGAAACGCAAATTGAACTACAGTATTGATCTGGCATCTGATAATTATATGACTTGCGAGCACGAAGAAATTGGAACATTAAGAAAAATAAAAGACAAACACAACCTTACTCTTTCTATTGAGAAATTAAGAAAAGCGCCAGTGAATTCATATGTGAGGGTGCGAATAACACTTCTTCTAAATCAGATTTCAATAATAATACCTGCGTGTGATGAGCTTGACGAGGCAAATTCAACTAATCAACTTTTATTACTTCAACTTGTTTTGATGGAATGTGAAGCGTTTGAGAGCTCTACTGATTTTCTTGATTGGGCAAATAGTGAAGCACTCAATGCATCAGAATCTAAGGTTATGGAGTTGTATGGTGAATTGAAGACAGAAGTGCCAAAACTAAGAGAAATTATAGGTACCGATATAAAGATAATATCAGACTGGGATTTTGAAATGAATGCTGGTGCTGCTTATGAATTGAGGAATTTATCCAATAGCTAAGAATTATCAATAATATTGAAAATTCTCAGAAATTCGGCAGACCTAGTTCGGAAGAAAAAATGCCACGACATGTTTCTTTGCTGTATCCAATCGTAACCAAAATCTTACATAGAAGTGGGCATTTTTTCTCTTAACTTTAAAAAACGTTGATAGCGTGACATAGGAATGTCGCCGTTTTCTGCTGCAACTCTTACCGCACAGCCTTTATCTTTTAAATGACGACAGTCATTAAACTGGCATTGTTCAAGTAAAGGTTGAAACTCTCTATAGCCCCAGGCAAGCTGTCGCTCATCTAAATCTGCTAATCCAAAAATTGCCACACCTGGACTATCGATTAAATCACCACCATCGGGTAAGTGATAAAGTGTGGCTGCTGTGGTTGTGTGTCGACCGTGTTTTGTTATTTCTGAGACGGTATTGGTTTTTAATTGCTTGTCGGGAATGATTGCATTGGTTAAAGATGATTTTCCTACCCCTGATTGCCCCGCAAAAATACTAATATGATGGTTTAATGCGGCTTTTAATTCAGCGATGCCGGTATTGCTTTTTGCACTGACTTTGTGACAATGGTAACCCAGTTTCTCGTAGTCCATTAATTCGCTTTCAACTGCCTGTAGATTGCTTAAGTCTACTTTATTGTGGACTAAAATCGCTTCAATATTCTTGTTTTCACAAATGGCCAGGTATTGGTCAATTAATAAAAAATCACAATGCGGCTCGGTAGCAAAAACAATATAGATATTGTCGATATTAGCGGCTACCGGCCGTGTTTTTTTATTGCGACTAGGGCGTTTTAATAAAGAATATCTAGGTAAGATTTCTTCTATACGCCCTTGCTCAGGTGATGATTGAGTAACCATCACCTTATCGCCTACGGCAACTGTATCGAGTTTGCGTCGGGTTTGGCAAAGTAGAATCTGCCCACCTACTTCAACGGCTATCGCTTGTCCAAGATGAGATATGACGAGTCCTTCGATCAGTTCATTCATTGTGATTACATTTTTTCTTCTAAGTGAGCAATACGAATGGCTGCAGGAGGGTGGCTGTAGTGGAAAGCAGAGTACAGTGGATCGGGTGTAAGTGTGCTGGCATTCTCTTCGTATAACTTAACCAGTCCGCTGATCAATTTACTGGCCTTAGCATTATTCGATGCAAAATCATCGGCTTCAAACTCAAACTTACGCTGAAAATAAGCGCTAATGGGTTGCATAAAAATAGTGAAGACAGGGGATACTAAGGTAAAGACCAGCAATGCAGCTGCATTTGAATGAGTATCAACGCCTAAGCCACTAAAGAACCAGTCTTGGGTAATTAACCAGCCTAAAATTGCAAAGCTCAGTAAGGTCATAACAGATGATGCCACTAACATTTTAATCACATGCTTACATTTAAAATGACCTAGTTCATGGGCTAATACGGCTTCTAGTTCTTCTTCGTCTAAGGATTCAATTAAAGTATCAAAAAACACAATACGTTTGTTATTTCCCATGCCAGTGAAGTAAGCATTACCATGGCCTGAGCGCTTTGAGCCATCCATGATAAAAATACCATTGCTGCTAAATCCACAGCGCGTTAACAAACCTTGAATACGGTCTTTTAAAGAGCCTTCTTCCATAGGGGTGAATTTATTAAACAAGGGGGCTATAACAGTAGGAAATAACCAGCTCATTAATAATGACATAGACATTAAAATTGCCCAGGCATAGAGCCACCATAATGAACCGATACTATCCATTACCCAAAGGATTAATGCCAGAATAGGCATGCCGATAGCAATAACCAGAGATAATGAGATGGCTTGGTCTTTAAGAAACTGACCTAGAGTACTTTTGTTGAAGCCAAATTTTTCTTCAATAACAAATGTTTGGTATAGGCTGGATGGAATTTCTAACAAAGTCATTGCAATGATAATGGATGCAATAGCTCCTAAGTCAGTGTACATGGCTGATAAGCCAAAAGATGACCATAAATTAAAAACCAGGCTGATACCGCCACCCAATGTCAGTACCAATAAAAAAACAACACTGATAACACTATCTATATCACCTAATTTACCTTTTTCAACGGTATAATCCGCTGCTTTTTGATGGGCATCTAATGCGACAGAGTCTTTGAACGCTTCTGGGACCGCTTCTCTGTGGGTTGAAACAAATGATTTTTGGCGTATGGATAACCAAAACTGAATGCTATAAGAAATAACTATGGCAATTAAAAAAATTATTGTAAATGTGTGCATGTGTATCGACTTGGCTTTTGATATTTTAAGAATTAGCCATACAGATTAGCCAATGCTACAATTTAAAGCAACTATCATTAATATGGAAACGACATGGCGCAGGATTCAAGTAACCTTATCTGGATTGATTTAGAAATGACAGGATTGGATCCGGATACTGACTTAATTATTGAGATTGCAACGGTTATTACCGATAAGCACCTTAATATTCTGGCTGAAGGCCCTGTTATGGCAGTTCATCAACCAGAGAGTGCTATTGCGGGTATGGATGACTGGAATCAAAAGCATCATGGACAGTCAGGTTTAATTGAACGGATAAAAGCTTCAACAATTGATGATGCAGAAGCGGAAAGATTAACGATTGAATTTCTAGAGCAATGGGTGCCAGCTAATAAATCACCGATTTGTGGTAATAGTATCTGTCAGGACAGGCGTTTTCTTTATCGCTATATGCCAAAATTAGAAGATTATTTTCATTATCGTAACTTAGATGTGTCCACGCTTAAAGAATTGGCAGCACGGTGGGCACCTGATTTACAAAAAGGTTTCAAAAAGAAATCTGTACATAAAGCCTTGGACGATATTATTGAATCTATTGAAGAAATGAAATATTATCGCGAGCATTTTATTAAGTTCTAAATATGAATCAATTGATAGCAGTCGCTTTAGGCGGTGCATTTGGTGCTGTTTTACGTTTTTTAATTTCGTCTGGTGTCTATCATTGGCTAGGTCGGGGCTTTCCATATGGTACTTTAGCGGTTAACATTCTGGGTTCATTTTTAATTGGGCTGTTAACAGAAGCTCTGATTTTGCAACGTGTTGCATTATCTATGGAATACCGTTCTGCAATTTTAGTGGGTTTGTTTGGTTCATTAACCACCTTTTCAACCTTTTCCTTAGATACGCTTTATTTATTAGAGCAAGGGCAGTTTGGTAAAGCCTCTTTAAATGTATTTGTTAGCGTACTTGTTTGTCTATTTGCTGTTTGGATAGGGCTGACGTTAGGCAAAGTGCTTTTTGCATCATCAAATGGACATATCAGCTGGATGGGCTGGGTGTTTCCTCATGGCTTATTAGTTGTTAATTTAGTCGGTGCCTTTTTGATTGGCATGGTAAGTATGGTGTTGTTAAATAAAGTACCTGTGCCCACAGAGCAGGGTGTTGCTATTGTGGTTATTAGTATTGGTATTTTTGTTACCCTATCCAGTTTGTATTTAATTCATTACTTTATTGAATATGGTTACGGGATGGATACACATGTAAAATCTATTTCAGTGGCAATTATTAGTAATATACTCGTTTGTGCGGGTGCATTATGGCTTGGCTTTTTTGCAGCTAAGCAAATCAATTAGGGAGCTGGAAATAAATAATCATCCATTATTAGGCAGGATTTTTGTTTGTCTTTAGTCGTGTGGAAAGAGGCGCATAGCAGGCTACGTAACTTTTTCTACACGGCTGAAGGCGGACAAAAAGACCAGTAAGATTGGATGATTATTTGTTTCCATCTCCCTTAATCTCCCATTTTTTTAATTTTTTTAGGTAAATCATCGTTATGTTAGACCCTCGTTTATTTAGATCCGATCTTGAATATGTTAAACAACAATTAGATCGACGATCTTATGCTTTTGATTCGGCAGCTTATGAAGCATTGGAGAATAAACGCAAAGTTGTACAGATAAGTACGCAGGACTTGCAGAATGAGAAAAATAAAAGTGCAAAAAGTATAGGTCAGGCAAAGGCTAAAGGTGAGGATATACAGCCTTTATTGGATCAGGTTCAGCACTTAGGTGAGCAATTAAAAGCAGCGGAAACTGAATTGTCAGAAATTCAGGCGGAAATGTCTGAAATTATGCAAGCTATTCCAAATATATTGGATGAAGTTGTGCCTGCCGGTAAAACTGAAGATGACAATGTTGAAATTAGCCGCTGGGGCGAGATTCCCGATTTTTCTTTTGAGCCTAAAGATCATGTTGATTTGGGTGAAAGCAAAGGCTTGGATTTTGAATTGGCTGCAAAAATAACCAGTGCACGGTTTGCAGTACTGCAAGGGCCATTAGCTCGATTGCAACGTGCGATTATTCAATTAATGCTGGATACTCATGCAGCAGAGCATGGTTATTCTGAAACGTATGTGCCTTATTTAGTTAATGCAGATAGTTTGTATGGTACGGGGCAATTGCCTAAATTTGAGGAAGATTTATTTAAAGCCAGTGATGATCCTGCTTTATATTTAATACCGACAGCAGAAGTGCCTGTTACCAATATTGTTAGAGATGTCATTGTTGATGCTAAACAAATGCCGTTAAAATTTGTTTGTCATACGCCTTGTTTTCGTAGTGAAGCGGGAGCTTATGGGCGAGATGTCAGAGGTATGATCCGTCAGCATCAATTTGAAAAAGTTGAAATGGTGCAAATTGTTTCGGCAGAACAATCAGAAAAAGCCCATGAAGAGTTAACAAGTCATGCGGAAAATATTCTTAAAAAACTAAACCTGGCTTATCGAAAAGTTTTACTGTGCGCAGGGGATACGGGATTTTCATCCTCTAAAACCTATGATTTAGAAGTGTGGTTGCCAGGGCAGGGTAAATATAGAGAGATTTCATCTTGTAGTAATTTTAAAGATTTTCAGGCGCGCCGCATGCAGGCGCGCTGGCGTAATCCTGAAACAGGTAAGCCAGAGTTGGTGCATACCATTAACGGTTCAGGCCTTGCGGCAGGACGGACCTTAATTGCTGTGATGGAAAATTATCAGGATGAGCAGGGTAGAATTCATATTCCTGATGCTTTAAAACCTTATATGGCTGGCGTTGAAATTATTGAATAATGAGAGTGTTCCCCTCTTTTTTCAAAGGAGAGGGGGAGTAAAGGGTGCTTATTATTATCGTGTCGAAGTTGGTGTATTTGTAGAAAAGAGAAAATATTATGATTAAAAGCGTGAGATTTATTACTTTGGTTTGGATGCTATCAATCAGCATGATAGTCAGTGCGCAAACCACTGAGGAGGTTAAGCAACTGGCAGAGCAAGGCGATGCTTTGGGGCAGGCTAAGCTAGGTTCGCTTTATATATTAGGAAGACAAGGTGTTGAGGTTGATAACCAGCAAGCAGCAGTATGGATGAAGAAAGCGGCAGAACAAGGTTTAGTGGATGCGCAAGTGATAGTTGCGGCCATGTATGATAGAGGCCTTGGTATGAAAGGCAATATTAAAAAAGCTACGCAATGGTATGAAAAAGCGGCTGAGCAAGGGCATGGAACATCTCTGGCTATATTAGGAAAAAACCCAACAGCTAAAGGTAGTGTTAAATTTAGCTATCAAGGACTGCGTTTAAACGCTGCTCGCGCAATTCCCAAAGAGTATGCAAAAAGATTATTAATGAAGAAATAACGAATAATGACAATAAAAACACGATTTGCCCCTAGTCCAACAGGTTATTTACATGTAGGTGGTGCTAGAACTGCTTTGTTTTCCTGGTTATATGCCCGTAAACAAGGCGGTAAATTTGTATTAAGAATTGAAGATACTGACTTAGAGCGTTCAACGCAAGCATCGGTTGATGCTATTTTTGAAGGGATGACTTGGTTGGGCTTATCTCATGATGAAGGGCCTTTTTATCAAACGCAGCGCTTTGATCGATACAAGGAAATTATTAAGCAATTGCTTGATCAAGGTGATGCTTATTATTGCACCTGTAGTCGGGAAGAATTAGACCAATTAAGAGAGCAGCAAAAAGCGAATAAAGAAAAGCCACGCTATAACGGCAAGTGTGTAGGCGCAAATCATTCAGAAGGGGTTATCCGCTTTAAAAACCCGACAGAGGGTGATGTCGTTATTAAAGACTTGGTTAAGGGCGATATTGTCGTTGCTAATAAAGAGCTTGATGACCTGATTATTGCTCGCTCAGATGGTACGCCAACATACAATCTAACAGTGATTGTTGATGATATGGATATGGGAATTAGCCATGTCATAAGAGGGGATGATCATATTAATAATACGCCTAGGCAGATTAATATCCTTAAAGCCTTAGGTGCAGAATTACCGCAATATGCTCATGTGCCGATGATTTTAGGTTCTGATGGTGCAAGATTATCAAAAAGACATGGTGCAGTCAGTGTGATGCAATATCGTGATGATGGTTATTTGCCTAATGCATTACTAAACTACTTGGTTAGGTTGGGCTGGTCTCATGGAGATCAAGAAGTTTTCTCAGTCGATGAAATGGTTGAATTATTTGATCTGGATGATTGTAATGTTTCAGCATCAACATTTAACCCTGAAAAGTTACTGTGGTTAAATCATCAATATATGATGAATAGTGAACCTGAGTATGTTGCCAAGCATCTACAATGGCATATGGATAATCAAGGTATCGACTGTGCGAATGGACCGGATTTAGCTGAGGTTGTTAAGGCTCAAAGAGAACGCAGTAAAACATTGATTGAAATGGCCAGTTCAAGTCGCTATTTTTATCAAGAGTTTGAGCAGTATGACGAAAAGGCAGCGAAAAAGAACTTTAAACAAGGTGCTGATGACGTCTTGCAGCAGTTAATGGATAAGTTTAGTGCATTGACTGAATGGGATGGAGCTGTATTGCATCAAATAGTGCTTGATACGGCAGAAGCTCTGGAGCTTAAATTAGGAAAAGTGGCTCAGCCCTTGCGAGTTGCGGTTTCAGGAGCGGGTGTGTCACCGGCAATAGATGTTACTTTGTCTTTATTAGGTCGAGAAAAAACACTATCAAGAATGGCGCGAGCGATTGAAGAAGTAAAAGAAAGGAATAAAGGCTAGACAATAAATAAAAAACCAGTATAATTATTGAACTCAACTAAGGGGCCATAGCTCAATTGGGAGAGCGCGACACTGGCAGTGTCGAGGTCGGCGGTTCGATCCCGCCTGGCTCCACCATTTTATGGTTTATAGTTAAAAAGTCTTAGTCCCCATCGTCTAGAGGCCTAGGACACCGCCCTTTCACGGCGGTAACGGGGGTTCGAACCCCCCT
>ENA-ORXI01002051-ORXI01002051.1-sediment-metagenome-genome-assembly--contig:-NODE-2051-length-15066-cov-50.268597_pt1 | contig 15066 bp, 11 predicted proteins | sample MGYA00237861_ERZ511468 | MGnify/ENA primary metagenome ERZ511468 (study PRJEB26299, sample SAMN06266213) | sediment metagenome | isolation source: Hudson Canyon methane seep mesocosm | place... | reverse complement strand
ATTCTTAAGGAGAATGGTATGAAAAATTTTATAGTGGCTTTTGCTGTTAGTGTAGTGTTGCTATCCTGCACAACAGATCAAAGCAAGAAGCTCGATGTAGTTGGGCAGATAAATCAAAATATGATAAAAAACCCTTCTGCTGCAGGGGGCGCGGGAACGAACTATTATGTTTGTGATGATGGTGATGATGCTAATGATGGCTTGACTGAAGAAACGCCTTGGAAAAGTTTTGATAGAGGGATGAGGCAATTTAATAGGCTGGACGCAGGTGATGCCGTGTTATTTTGTCGGGGTGGTGTCTTTAATGTGACGTCGACACTGCGTTTATTTAACAGAAATTGTGCAGCAAGTTTCCCTTGTATTATAAGTGATTATTATAATTACAATACACAAGTTGAAGATCGAAGACCACATATTATAAGTATGCACACAGGGAAATTATTTGATTTTGAAGACGGTGGTAGTGCAGATCACGATGAAGGCTATAAGGTAGAGAATTTAATGCTTTTTGGCCCTGGTCAAGACTCAGGTACAGCCTTCTTTTTTTATAATGATGTCGATGATGTAGAAATCAATAATATACATATTGAGTCCTTTAGAAGGGGCCTTCAAAATATTGGAGAAAATGAACGACTTGCATTGGTCGATGTTAGTGCGGCAAATGTTGCAGATAAAGTGCGAGGTACTTTTGAAGGCAGTGTATTTACGATTGAAAGTGAGGTCAACAAACGGGAAGCAGAAGTGGTAATTGGTAGTGTAGAACATAACCAATACTTTGTTTGTGATGATGGCGAAGATAGTAATTTAGGGGAAACTCCTTTTGAGCCATTAAGAAGCTTTACAATGGCTATGTCGAAATTTAAGTCTTTAAAAAAAGGTGGTAGTATTTCATTTTGTCGTGGTGGAGAGTTTTCTTTTGTATCGGCTGATCGTTTGTATAATCCAAATTGTACAGCTAGTGAACCGTGTAGCATTGATTCGTATGTTTCAGCAACTAAAGTATCTCAAGAAATCCCTATCATTATTAGTACTAATGGGGGGACAGTTTTTAGGTTTGAGGATGGGGGGAACGCAGACCCTGATGGTGGCTATATCGTAAGAGATTTGATATTAAAATCAAAAGTAGCAGCAAAAAATTATGGTGTATATGTTTTTAATGATGTCGATGATTTGACAATAGATAATTTGGTTATAGATGGGTTTTATGTTGGAATAACTTTGCAAGGAACGAATACGCTTAATGAGGGTGCTGATAAGCATAATGAAAGGATTGTAATAAAAAATTCTAAAATAATAAATAATTCAGGGCAAGGATTATTAGCGGGGTGTAGTGACTGCTTAATCGAAAATAATTTATTTGAAAATAATGGATATGGAAAAAAAGTTTTTAATCATAATATATATTTAAGTTTTAGTAATGATAGTAATATTACTGTTGCCAATAACACCTTAAGAAAATCAGCAGTAGTTGATGGTGAATGTTCTGGTGTGTCAATGGTTATGCATGGGATGGCTAGTAATATTAAAGTTATCAATAATAAAGTAGAGGAAGAAGTAGGTAGGGTAGGTGCGGGTTGTTGGGGGATAAGTATAGATACTGGTTACAGCACTAGAGAAGAAAGTTTTACGGATGTTATTATAGCTGGTAATGAAGTTATTAATGTGGGGAATATGGCCGTTGGCTGTTCATCTTGTGTTAATGTATTGATAGAAAACAATAGGATTTTTAATTCAAATACTGTATTTGGAGTAACTAATATAAGAGTGCCTTCTAGGGCTGAAGATACTGTAAAATCAGAAAATATCATCATTAGAAATAATGAAATGGTTAATTATGGCGGTGTAATTGGGATAGATGTTGCATTAGATATAGGTATTCCGGTTATTGAAAGAAATCAGCTTTATGCAGACCCAAATAGCGCAATATGTCAAAAGGTAAATGGAGAGGAGTATCAAGATGTTGGTGCTTGTGTAAACATGACCATACGCTGAAAATCATGGATGATTTTTAGTCCGTGGTAGGCGAAGGGAAATTTGCCAACCGGAAGTGAACTGTAAGTTCGCTCGGTAGGCAAAAATTTTATCCCGAGGAGCCGTAGAGTCATTTGAGGTAATCATGATGAGTGCAACCGCGAAGCTAGGTTGTACGAAATCGTGATGGACGCAGGACGAGCCAGGGCATTATTGATTCGCCGTGTGGCGAATCGATTTTTGCGACAGGAGTCCCAAAATCTTTAGGCGAGCCACATAGTGGCGCGCTAGCAGTAGTATTTGTGAGATTAAACGTACGAGCATTATAAATGCTAGTACTTTGTCAGCTAGGAATCAAAATTTAATAACATCTGAAAGCACTGCTAGTTCTTCGAGGACTAGCAGTGCTTCATAACCTAAAATTTCGGATTTTTTAATATGCATTCCTTAGCACTGGTTGACACAGTATTAAGGCCTGAAATTAGACGGGAATAAAAAAGGGGGCATTTTTAAATAACGTATTTTCCCTCAGTAAATGCGCGTTGATGATAGGACGGTGATGTGTTAGATGTTAAAATATCGCTGGTCTGCTGACAAAATGACATCACATACATATATAAAGGTAACATGACTGAGCGATACAAAAGTGAAATTACTATAGCATGTATATAAATAACACAATACAGCGTATAAACTAAATGGGAAATGGATTAGCTTATACTGTACTATCAATTTGGCCGCTGATAGCTATTTTTCTGTACCAAAGACAAAATATTCAAAAAGCTAGCTTATGGGTATTAATAGGGGGGCTTATGATCCTTCCTGCCAAAACAGTCATTGATTTTCCATTTATCCCTCCTTTGGGAAAGCATTCCATGCCCGTGTTATCCGTATTAATTGGAATTTGGTTTATACAAGGTAAAAAAGTACATTTTTTTTCGAATAGCGGTGTATTAAAATATCTTGTTATCATGATATTTATGGCCCCCTTAATTACTGCTGAATTGAATAGTGATTTCATTATATTACCGGGTACAGAACTTAGGGGCTTAACTCATCATGATGCATTTTCAAGTATTATTCGGCAGTTTTTATTATTTGCTCCTTTTTTTATAGGCAGGCGATTTTTTCAACGTTACGAAGACCAGTTGCTATTATTTAAGACGTTAGTTGCTGCAGGGTTGATTTATTCTTTACCTATGTTATTTGAAATACGAATGAGCCCTCAGTTACATACCTGGATTTACGGTTACTTTCCTTCTAGCTTTGGGCAAGCAAAGCGAGCTGATGGATTTAGGCCGCTTGTATTTATGGTTCATGGGTTAATAGTGGCTTTTTTTACGACCATGGCATTGGCTTCTGCCGCTGCTTTATGGAAAAATAAACTAAAAATAAAACAATTTTCCCCTAAAATTGTTTGCATATATATATTCTGTATTTTGGTTTTATGCAAAAGTATCGCTGCATTGTTATTTGGAGTGTTTGCTGTAGTCGTTATTATGACGATAAAGCATGAAACACAGCAACGCATAGCTGTAGGGTTGGTTTGTCTGACATTACTATACCCAGCATTATCGATAATAAAAGTATTTCCTCATCAGGAATTGGTGGATATTGCATTTGATATGGATGCAAATAGAGGGCAGTCGCTACAATTTAGATTTAAAAATGAAAAGGAGCTTTTGGAGCGTACAGAGAAACGTTTGTTTTTTGGCTGGGGCGGATGGGGGCGAGGGCGTTTGTATCATGAATATACAGGAAAGGACATCTCTGTAACTGATGGACGATGGATTCAAACATTTAATACGTTTGGTATTTTTGGATTTGTAGCAGAATTTGGATTGTTATCGATAAGTGTTTTTCGAGCTTATACGGCATCAAAATATCTTAAAAAAAATAATGAGAAAAATTTATTTGCCGCACACTCAATTATGGTCGGGCTTGTTATGATTAATCAGTTACCCAACTCATCTCTGGATCCTTGGCTCTGGTTGTTATCAGGAGTTTTGCTAGGTCGAAGTGAGTATGTGATTAAACAGAATACAAATAAATACTTGGTATCATGAGGCGCAGCCGGATGAACGGGTACGCATTTTTAGGGTAGAATGTATAGATTATGCCAATCCCAATGGATTTATACTTAAACTCATCTAGCTAAGAAAAGTCGTCATTCCTGCATGCTACCGAGTCAGGTGTAGGCATAAGCTTTGGCATGAGATTGATGGGTTTCATTGCGCGCCTAAAAAGCAGGCACTCCATTCTACCCATTCTACCCATCCTACAGAAATGTTAGATTAATTTTACACAGGTACTTAGGTTACACCTGGATTCCCGATTAAAGATTTCGGGAATGACGGCAATGGACGTTATTGTTTATTGGGGATTGGTATTACTTGTTGAACTGAGGAAGTAAATTGCAATACAGAAAAGAGATTGATGGACTTAGAGCAATAGCCATTATTCCTGTTATATTTTTCCATGCAGGATTTCAATGGGTAAGTGGCGGCTATATTGGGGTTGATATTTTCTTTGTGATTAGTGGCTACCTAATTACTTCAATTATATTAGATGAGAAAAGTCGAGACCAATTTTCTATTATTAATTTTTATGAGCGTCGTGCAAGACGGATTATTCCTGCTCTGAGTGTTGTGTTGTTTTTTACTACATTGGCGGCATTTATCTTTATGCCTGCAGGTTTGTTGGAGGAATATTCAAGGAGCCTTTTTTCTGTCGCTACTTTTTCATCAAATGTGTTTTTTTATATGACAAGTGGTTATTTTTCCACTGTGTCAGATGAAAAACCGCTACTACATACATGGAGTTTAGCGGTTGAAGAGCAGTACTATATATTTTTTCCTGTCATGATTAGTTCTCTGTGGTTTCTTGGAAAACAGAAGTTACTGAAATTACTTGTGAGTTTATCAATAATTTCTTTGGCTTTCTCACAGTATTTATCCGTTAGAGGCTCTGTAGATGCTAATTTTTATCTAATATTTAGCCGAGCATGGGAATTATTTTTTGGCTCTATGATCGCTTTTTTTAGTCTACAGGCTATTGTATTAGTTAGATGGAAAAGAGAATTGTTGGGTATTCTTGGAATCTTAATGATTTTTTATTCAATAGTATTTTTTGATGAAAAAACACCGTTCCCTAGTTTTTACACCTTAGTACCTATACTAGGGACATGTGCCATTATTATTTTTAGCAATCAACAAACAATTGTCGGACGATTTTTATCGAATAAGCTGTTTGTGGCTATTGGCTTGATTTCATATTCACTTTATTTATGGCATCAACCTTTATTTGCTTTTTTACGACTAAAAACAATAGGTGAACCAAGTGACACTCTATTTATAGCTGGTATTTTTTTGACGGTGTTATTTTCTCTTTTTAGTTACCAGTTTGTTGAGAAACCCTTTAGAAATAAAATAGTCTTTACACGGAAGAGTATTTTTAAATTTTCAGCGTTATCTTTATTTATTTTTATATTGATTGGTTTAGTGGGGTACTATTACAAAGGTTTTGAGAATAATATTAAATATAATCGCTATACTAAAACGATAGAATCCAGTCCAAAAAGGAAGGAATGCCATACTAAGGGTGAGGGCTATATAAAGCCGGTGAATGCATGCCGATATTTTGGTGAAAATATTACTTGGGCTAGTTTTGGGGATAGTCATACGGTGGAGTTAGCGTATGCACTGGCAAAAAGATTAGAGCCTAAAGGAGAAGGCTTGTTACATTTAAGCTTTAGCGGTTGCCCGCCTGCATTATTATTTGATGTTAAAAGGCTAGGATGCTCTAATTGGATTAATGAATCTCTTGAGTATCTTGAAAAAAATGATGCTATAAAGCATGTTTTTTTAGGGTTTCGTTACAGTGCTTTTATATATGGAGACCAACTTAAAGCATACCCTGAAGTGCCTGAAATAAATCCTGCACATAAATTTACAGATTCTTTTCGTGATTTATCCGCAGGCGAATTAAGAGAAGTGTATTGGAAAAGTTTATCTGAAATCATTTCTCGTCTGTTGTCTTCAGGGAAAGAGGTTTACCTACTTTACCCAGTTCCTGAACTGCCAATGAATATAGCTAAAGCGGTAACTCCATTTTCAGTATTCAATCAAAAGACAATGTTTGATCTACAAAAAATAACAACGGCAGGTTATTATTTTAAGAGGAATAAGTTTATATTAGATAAGTTAGATACTCTTGCATACGGGGATCAGTTACATGCAGTCAAACCTTTTGATATTTTGTGTTCTATAAATAATTGCCCCGCAATTATACAGGGGAAGTCATTGTATTTTGATGACGATCACCTGAGTATTTCAGGTGCGAAAATGATAATAGAACAAGGCTGGAGCAATTTTAGGCCGTCAAAAACTCATCTAAAAGGCGTAAGAAATACAAATATTATGGAAGATTAATCAAGTGTGTGTTATAAAAAATAAGAAAAGTGCATGGAATTAAGGAAAAAAGTTATCAATACGTTTTTTTGGAGTCTGCTGGAGTTTGTCTCTAGCAAATTACTTAGATTGATAAGTAACTTGATTCTGACTAGATTATTATTCCCAGATTTATTTGGCTTAATAGCAATAATATATGTAGTTATTTCTACTATAGTAATGTTGACAGATATTGGTGTTGGGCCATACCTTATCCAGAATAAAAAAGACAATTCAGCTGCTGTTTTGAATACTGCATGGACTTTGCAAATTATTAGGGGTGTAGTTGTTTGGTTGGTACTCTGTGTTCTTTCCTCGCTCTTATATTATTTTCAGTCGTTAGGTTTTTTAAGTAATGCCAGTGTTTATAGTCATGAAGATTTACCTTTATTGATTGTCGTTGCTAGTTTATCAATGGTTATTTCTGGATTTAACTCTATATCTATACATAGCTTAAGTAGAGATTTAAATGTAAGAAGAATCATAACAATTACCTTTGTTAGTCGATTATTTTCAATAACAAGTATGTTAAGTATTGCCCTGTATTATCCTTCTATCTGGGTATTAATTGCAGGTGCATTAATTTATTCTTTTTTATATATGAGTGCATCACACGTCTTTTTACCAAGTGATCATAAGAAAAGGCTAATGCTTGATAAAGAAGTCGTCAACCAGATTATTCATTTTGGAAAGTGGGTATTTCTTTCAACAATGATGACTTTAGCTATTATGAATGGAGATAGAATAATTCTAAGTGGCTTTATAAGCTCAGAATTATTAGGGTTATATGCTATTGCATTTCTTTTTATTGATGCTGCAAAAGGCTTGTTTTCTACTATAAATCAGAGAGTCTGGTTTCCATTACTCAGTAATATTAAAAGAGAAGATAAGGGTAAAGTAAAAGCGGCGTATTATAAAATTCGGCTGTATCAAGATATGACTGCATATATTGTGGCTGGTGTTTTATTTGTCATAGCACCGTTAATAATAGAAATTTTATATGATGAAAGGTATAGCGATGCTGGGTATATATTCAGTATATTATCACTCTCTATATCAAGTGCTGGACTTACTACTATAGAGTCTATTTTTATTTCATTAGGTTTATCTAAATATACTTCAATTATTAATTTTTCAAGAGCCGTGTTTTTATGGGGAGGGCTATATTTAGTAATGGATTTGGTCGGTTTTACATCGGCCCTTTGGTATATTGCATTGGTTCATTTTATGAGTATACCAATTGCATTGTTACTTTTAAGCAGATGTAATATTCTGGTGTGGTATAAAGAATTTTGGACTTTACCCTTTCTTGGTATAGGTTATTTACTAGGGCTTGTTGTGAAGTTTTCTTTTGAAGCGGTAATTGTAATTTAAAGATTAAATAGGAATAGAAATGGACATTGAGCCTCTTACTCATTATTTAAATAGGTTTTTATCTATAATGCCCCTTAGGCATCTTTCGTCAATTTGTGAGAAGTCATGGGTTATCTCTCCCGAAGAAGAAAGTTATTTCCCCCCAGCCATTTGCATGCAAGCATATAAAGACTTTAACTTAAAGACTGTCGATGGTATCAGTTTGAAGGAAGAGGTTAATAGGGTTTCTGGTGGAAGGGTGAGGCATAGTGCTACTATTGCCTATCAAATTAATCAGGCTAAATTGCTTTCTGGTATTTTATATAAAAAAAACTTTAAATTAAGATTAACTAGCAATAAAGAATCAAAACTAAATTTTTATGGTGTGAAGGCTGAGCATAAAGAGGGGCTTTTGGCTAGCTCGTGGTCTAGCAATCAATATTTTGGTCATTGGATTAAAGATGAATGTCCGAAATTATTAACTGCAAGTGCAATGGGTATTCAAGCGATTAGCTGTGAGAGTAAACTTTACTCTCACAGAGCTGGCTATAAGGCTGTCTTTAAGTTAAATAGCGTACCAGTTGAAAGGGCTATCTTTGAGCGACTCATTGTTTTATCTAGAGAAAATTTAAACAAATATAGACGGCAAAGGTTCTGTCAATTACGTGAGTTAGTGCTGAATGGAACGCGAGAGATTGTTGGAAATCAATATATTTATCTTAAGCGAGGAAATGCTGGCGCTGCAGGTAGAGGGATAAGTAATGAAGAGCAGTTACTAGAAAAGCTGTTGGAATATGGTTTTGTGATTATTGAGCCAGAAAAGCTTACAGTTGATGAGATACTACAGCAATGTGTACATGCAAAAATCATAATGGGGATTGAGGGGTCAGCAATGAATCATGCCTTTTTATCTCTGAAAGACTCAGGTACTATGCTATGTCTAGTACCTGAATATCGGTTTAATAACCCTTTTGCTAGTTATTGTGCAGCTGTGGGCTTAAATTATGGCTTTATAGTGGGTAAGACTAGCTTAGGTGGATTTGAAGTTGATTTGGCTGATGTGGAAAATACTTTGAAGTTTGTCGCTAAAAATACTGTACTTTAGAAAAGCAGCTCATTTTTGCATATTGCTCGCTCACTGAAAAGTATATTTTTTTGTGGAAATTACATTAATACTATGAGAGTAAAAATTACTTATGAGTGATAAATTTATTTCAGCAACAATTCCCGATTGGTCTAGAGAAAATTGCACAATGTTTTGGCAACCTGGGAAAAAATTATTAGCAAGTATCCGACAGTATCAACGGCTACGCAATAAAGCGAGCTTTTTTTTCGATAGCTTTATCCAAGTTTTGCTACTTCAATACCGGTTTTGGAGTGTTGTTACTGGAGCGGATATTCCCATTAATTCATCTTTGGGAGGGGGCTTATTAATAACGCACCCTAATGGTATTGTGATTCATCCCAAAGCAAAAATTGGACCTAATTGTTTGATATTTCAACAAGTCACAATCGACTCTAGAGATGGTGGTATTCCAATAATTGGAGATAATGTAGATATTGGTGCTGGAGCTAAAATTATTGGTAATGTTAGTATTGGTAATCATGTCAGAATTGGTGCTAATTCGGTTGTGTTAAAGAATGTCCCTGATAATTGTACTGTGATTGGTATACCGGCAAGGATTGTAAAAAATGGCACAGAATAATAATGATGGATTGAGATTGTTAGTTGTTATTATTAATTATAAAACACCTGATTTAAGTTGTGATGCAGTCAAATCATTAGCTGAACAAATTGACTCAACTTGCGACAAAGTGGTCGTGGTTGATAATGCATCGCAAGATAATTCGCTTGAGTTCATTAATGACTTTATTGATGTTAATGGCTGGGGGGACTGGGTATCTGTGATTGAGTCAGGTCTAAATGGTGGCTTTTCTGCGGGTAATAATCTAGGTATACGATCAGTTGATGCCCAATATTATTTACTACTTAATAGTGATGCTTATGTTCATGAGAATGCGGTTGAATGTCTACGATTTGCAGCTGACTCTAACCCTCGCTCAGGAATAATCGCCCCTAGACTAGAGTGGCCTGACGGTTCTCAGCAGGTGAGTTGCTTTTATAATTTATCACCAGAAAATAGTTTTTTGCAGGGTGCGAAAACAGGTGTTTTTACAAAATTATTTGGTTTTTTTGGCAGTAAAGAAGTCGCGATTCCTTTAGAACAACATAATATTGAGCAACCAGAGTGGCTTAGTTTTGCCTGTGTTCTGTTGAGGGGCGAAATGGTTAAAGAAATAGGCTTAATGGATGAGGGTTATTTTATGTACCGTGAAGATAATGATTATTGTCGAAGAGCTATTAATTCGGGCTGGAAATTAAAATTTGAACCAAAATCTAGAGTCGTACACTTGAATAATGGAAGTTCTAACCAATCGGGTGTAAAGCGGTTACCAACGTTTTATTTTAATTCTCGTGCAAGATATTTTTTAAAGTATTACGGGCGATTAGGCTTACTTCAGGCAAATATTTTTTGGTGCGCGGGGCGGTGTATTTCATCTTTAAGAGAAATGTTGAGCCGAAAACCTAAGGCTTTTCATTCAACAATGTGGGCTGATATTTGGACGGGTTTTTTTAGTAAGCAGGAATACAATGGAAAATAAAAAAGTAGGTGTCGTTATTATCGGGCGTAATGAAGGTGACCGGCTGATTTTATGTTTGGAATCAGTGCTTAAACAGCAGGTTCCCTGTGTTTATGTTGATTCTCAGTCTAGTGATAATAGTGTGGTTGAAGCTGGGCAGCGAGATGTGACTACGACTGTTTTAGATAAATCGTCTCCTATCAATGCATCAAGGGCTCGGAATACTGGTTTTGATGTTTTAGTAAAAGAAACCCCAGATTTAGAGTATGTACATTTTATTGATGCAGATTGTGAGTTAGATGACGGGTGGCTAGGAGAAGCATTAACTACTTTAGAGAAAAACCCTCAGCTTGTTATTGTGAGTGGTCGTTTACGTGAAAAACACCGAATAGAGTCGGTCTATATGCGCTTATGTGATATGGACTGGTATGTGAAACCTGGTGAAGTAGCCCGCTGTGGCGGTATTTTTACAATACGTCGAACCGTTTTTGAAGAACTTTCAGGATTTGATACATCCTTGATTGCAGGTGCTGATCCAGAGTTTTGTTACCGAATACAGAATAAGGGTAAAAAAATACTTTCACTAGCGGCTGAAATGGGAACGCATGATTCCGCGATGAGGCATTTTTCACAGTGGTGGAATCGGTGTGTCAAAGTAGGGTTTGGTTATGCGAATGGTGCGAAATGGGGGGGGTGGAAAAAACAATATCGCAGTTCTTTGGTATGGGGCGCATTTTTGCCACTTATAATCATATTAGGTATGTTTTTTGTTTCGCCATATTTTATCGCTTTATTAGGCATGTACGGATTGCAAGTGGCTAAGATTTACATGAGTAAGCTCGATATTGGGAGTGATTCAAATTACGATAAATATTTATATGCGCAATTTTGTGTATTAGCAAAATTCCCAGAGGCAAGAGGCGTTATTAAATATCTTATTAGCGCGGCGATAGGTAAGCAACAAAAAATTATTGAATATAAAGTGTAAGGCGGAGCTATGCTAATAACTAGACAAGAAAGAAAGCTTAAAATAAAACAAGATTGGAAAGAGGATCGTGCAAAATATCCCCCTAGGCCATTGTTGAAAGAAGTGTCTATTATTGCGATAGCTTGGTATCGGCATGGCCAGCATGTAGATAATATGGCTGAAGGGCTTTGGAAAAAAGTATCATTAAAGGTTTACTGGCTTATTTTTCATTTAATTGAAGTGTTTATTGGGGTTAGTCTGCCAAAGTCAGTCGATGTCGATGGTGGGTTAAGGATTTATCACTTTGGTAATATATTTATTCATAAAAATGCCAAAATAGGTAAAAACTGCATTCTTCGACAAGGTGTAACATTGGGAAATCGGCATAACGATGAATTTGCACCTACGCTAGCGGATGGGGTTGAGCTTGGTGCTTATGCTCAAGTTTTGGGGAATGTTCATTTAGGTAAAGAATGTAAGGTTGGAGCAATGACTGTTGTACTTAAAGATGTGCCAGCAGGTAAAACTATTTGTGGACAGGCTGGTCAAATAATTAATTAATTAATACATGGAAAATTGATGGAATTTAAAATAGCAATAATTGGGTTGGGGTATGTCGGGCTGCCTTTAGCGGTTGAATTTGGTAAAAAATTCACAACTGTCGGTTTTGATATCAATACGGCGCGTATTGCAGAGTTAAATTCGGGTGTTGATTCGACTCTTGAAACAACGCCTGAAGAGTTGGCTTCTGCAAACTTGCTAACATGCACAACAGATGCCTCGTTAATAGCGGATTCTAATATTTTTGTTGTTACTGTTCCTACGCCCATTGATGCAAGTAAAACCCCTGATTTATCACCTGTTGTTTCTGCTACTGAGCTAGTAGCTCGGTACTTGAAAAGGGGAGATATTGTAATTTATGAATCAACGGTTTACCCAGGTGCAACGGAAGAGATTTGTGTGCCATTACTGGAACAAATTTCTGGGTTAAAATTTAATATTGATTTTTATTGTGGTTATAGCCCAGAGAGAATCAATCCGGGTGATAAAGAGCGTAATTTAACGACAATTCTTAAAGTGACATCAGGATCGACACCTGAAATTGCAACGGTAGTAGATGAGTTATATCAAACTATTATTACAGCAGGAACGCATAAGGCGAGTAGTATTAAAGTGGCAGAAGCTGCAAAAGTTATCGAAAATACACAGCGTGATATTAACATTGCTTTAGTGAATGAATTGGCTTTAATCTTTAATCGTGTCGGGATTGATACTGAGGAAGTGCTTATTGCGGCAGGTACTAAGTGGAATTTTCTACCCTTTCGTCCTGGGTTAGTCGGGGGGCATTGTATTGGTGTTGATCCATATTATCTTGTTCATAAAGCTGAAACATTAGGCTACCATCCGCAACTTATTTCAGCAGGCCGCCGAATTAATGACAATATGGGGCATTTTGTTGTCAGTGAAGTAGCAAAATTAATAGCTAGTAAAAAGATTAATATTGTTGATGCCAAAATTCTCATGTTAGGCTTAACATTTAAAGAGAATTGTCCCGATTTAAGAAATACGCGTGTTGTTGAAATGATTGATGAGCTGAGTGATACCTATAATGCAAAGGTTGATGTGTTTGATCCTTGGGTTGATAAGGATGAGGCTAAGGCGGCCTATAATTTAGATTTAATTGAGCAGCCAGAATTGGCTAGTTATGATGCAATTATTGTTGCTGTTTCGCATTCTCAATTTAAAGAGATGGGGCTTGAGGGTGTTAAGGCTTTAGGCAAGAAAAACCATGTTTTATATGATATTAAATATCTTTTTCCATCGGATGGTGTTGATGGAAGATTATAGTTGTCGTAAAAGTTCTTATATACCAATAGACTTGTGTTGAGGTGAGCGGTGAGTGATGCGAGGAAAGCTAGAATAGTATATTTGGCGGGGCCCGGAAATGTGATTTCAACTTATCAGTTTTGGAAAAAAGGAGAGCACGACCCTAAAGAGTTAAATGTTACATATTCTGGACAGTTCTATTCTGTCTGTGAAAGGCTTGATATTCAAGCTCATGTGATTTCATCAAATGGTTCAGTTGAGTTGGTTAGCGATGATAGATTTATTATTGAACACCGGCCAAATTCATTGGATAAAAAAGGGGGAGCTTTATATCATATTGGGCAGTTAAAATATGGATTGAATATAATGTATACAGCGCTTAAGTTTAAGGCTGATTATGTGTTGATTTCTGCTGGGACACATTGGTTTATGTTATGGCCACTATCAATATTTGGAATAAAAGTCATACCAACTATTCATTGTATGCTATGGCCAAAATATAAACCTAGGAAATTGATAAATAAGTGCATTGATTTTATTAATGGATTATTTTTTCAATATGCAGCTTATGAGGTAATGAGTGCCTCAAAAGAAATAACTCGACAATTAGATATATCAGGGATTAATAAAGAAAAAGTACATGAGTTTTTACCTTATTATTTGGACTCTGGTTTTAAGGATATTAAGCAACCTCTAGCAGGAATTAAACCTTTTCGACTTTTATTTATAGGTCGGGTAGAAAAGGTGAAAGGGGTGTTTGATTTGTTGGATGTGTTTAATTTATTGCTAAGTAAAGGATTGATGTTAGAGTTAGATTATTGCGGTAAGGGCGCTGCTCTTGAAGAGTTAAAAGCCTTAACAAATGATAATGCATTAATTAGATGCCATGGGCATTGTAACCAAACGCAATTATTGCTGATACTTGAGTCTTCACATTGTGTCGCTGTCCCTACAAGAGCTGAACTTTTTGAAGGTTTTAATCAAGTGGTCGTGGAAAGTGTTTTAGCTGGTCGGCCAGTGGTAACGTCTGATGTATGTCCTGCAATTGACTATGTTATGCCTGCAGTAGTCGAATGTGAGCCTGATAATATAAGTAGTTATGCAGAAGGGATTGAGCGATTATATAGGGATGAGGCGTTTTATCAATCAAAAAGAGATGCCTGTGAAGCATTACAGCATAAGTTTTATGATAAAAATAATAGTTGGGGACATATTTTGGAAGCGATTATTAAAAGGAAAATGGATGCCTAATTATCTGAGGTATTAATGAATTTTTTAGATGTAAAAACAGACTTTGCTTTTAAAAAAGTATTTGGTAGTGAGGAGTCGAAAGATATATTAATCGATTTCTTAAATTCTGTGATTTTTATAGTTCCCATGCTCCAGCGTGGGAACTATAAAAATAACGAGTCGGCACTAGGGGGGGCGTACGGTTTTATGTTTGTTATCGTAGGGGTGCCTCTTGTGGGTACCCGCAAATCAGGATGTAAACAATACGTTGTTTCTGGTTTTTGTACGAATTTAGGGCAACCACAAGGGATTGCCCGTACGGTTTTATGTTTATTATCGTAGGGTTGCCTCTGTGGATATTTTTATCAAAACAAGACTAAAAAAGTGAATTAAAAATGTCGTATTTATTAGTTTCACCCTGCCGCAATGAAGCGGATTATATGAAGTTAACGTTAGATAGCGTTGTTGCACAAAGCGTTCAGCCTGATTTGTGGGTGATTGTGGATGATGGATCTACAGATGATACGCCAGATATATTGGCGGACTACGAGAGTCGTTATGATTTTATACAGATAATTACTCGGCAAGATCGCGGACATCGTAGTGTGGGACCTGGTGTGATTGAAG
>ENA-ORXI01002048-ORXI01002048.1-sediment-metagenome-genome-assembly--contig:-NODE-2048-length-15079-cov-6.579323_pt1 | contig 15079 bp, 15 predicted proteins | sample MGYA00237861_ERZ511468 | MGnify/ENA primary metagenome ERZ511468 (study PRJEB26299, sample SAMN06266213) | sediment metagenome | isolation source: Hudson Canyon methane seep mesocosm | place... | reverse complement strand
ATGGTGACCCGTGTTGGATTCGAACCAACGGCCACCTCCTTAAAAGGGAGATGCTCTACCAGCTGAGCTAACAGGTCTTCTTCGTAAATTGGAGTGGAATTATACAAATTTTTTTTTTATTTGTCAATAGTTTTTTTGACAAATTTCGAAATTTCTTTTAAAGCGGTTTTTGCGGTGATGATTTGCACTTCTTCTCTTGTGCCAGAAAAGCCGTATACGTCGATCTTTGAGTCTCTATTTTTGTTCATGATTCCAATGACAATTGTACCAACTGGTTTTTGTTTTGTTCCTCCATTTGGACCTGCAATTCCACTAACTGCAATTGAAAAGTCTGCATCAAACTTTTTTAGACTTCCAATTAACATTTCATTAACAACTTCAATACTCACTGCACCAAATTTTTCCAGTGATTTTTTAGTTACATTTAATTCTTGATTTTTGATTTTATTTGAATAACTTACAATAGATCCATCAAAAATATCAGATGATCCTGAAATTTGTGTAATCATATATGAAATAAGTCCACCTGTACAACTCTCTGCACAAGTAATTTTTTTATTATGTTTTCTTAAAATTTTTTGTAATTGTATCATATCATCTTGATTGAAAATTTCATCATTCATTATATTCGTGTCCTATTAGTAAAGAAGATGGTTGTATTGTATGTTATAAAGGATTAAAAGTAGTTGTGAGAGCTGTGTGGCTAGAAATAGCCACACAGGGTATAAAATTGTTATTATTCAGTTAAATCGCTTAAGAATGCTGCCTCGTTAAACTCTAAGTTTAAGTAAGGTACAACTTTGTTGATATCTCGTTCAGCATTCCCTAGACAAGAAGTAGCTCCTGGACTTGGAGTCATATTAAATATAATTCCTTCTCCTGTGTCAATACTTGCTTCTCCTAGCATTAATTTTTGTTTGTCTTTATCAAGAACTTGAGGTCTAACCCCACCAAATCCTTCTGCATATTCAATATCGTCTTCAGTTAATGAAGGAACAATTTTTTTAGCATCTTGTACAAATAATTTTTTATTTAAAATTGGAACTTCAAATAAGAAGTTTTTAAACACATAGTTTCTGATGTCACTTTCTTTTAATAAATCCCAGAAAATTTTAACAATATTCATATCAAAGTTTAATGTTTTGAAAAAGTCAATATATGTTCCTGGCTTGTATCTCTCAAGTTTTGGCATCATTAATGCAGTTGGCCCAAATCGTGTAAGTCCATTTGCAAGAATATCTGGATCACCATGAAGTGCTGCAAATGGAAGTTTGTCATTTTGTACCATGTAAACTTTACCATTTAATAATTTTTGAGTAGTCATGTAAAAGCTTCCTGCCATTGGAAGACAACCCATATGTTTACCGTGTCCCATTTTGTGTGCTAGGTATAAAGAGTGTGCTCCAGCGTTAACTACAACATATCTTGCTTTATAAGTATCACCATTTACTGTTTTAACGTCATATCCATCAGCAGTTTTGTTGATATCTTCAACTTCACTGTTATAAAAGATATCAGTAATTGCTTCACATTTTTGAGCTTCAGCTGCTAATTCTTCAGTCATTTGTCCAAAGTCAACAGTTGTATATTCACCACTCGCACCCATTGCTACAATTTCTTCTGGTCTTTCACTACCATCTTCCATGTAAACAAGTTTTGGCTCAAGTTCTTTTAATTTTTCTTTGTCATATAACTCTAAATATGGAAATAATTCTCTAAATTCATTGTATCTTTTTGTAATGAATTCAACTTCATCTTTTCCAACACCTAAAGCCATTTTTTGATGAGAAAACATAATTTTCTCTTCTAATCCATATTGAAGACAAAATTTTTCAATCATCTTTGCCGTTCTTTTTGTAATTTTAGCTTTATCTAAAGTATAGTTTGTCTCAATGTCTCCAACGTGAATTGTTTGAGAGTTACTTGTACCTTTAGTATTTAATGTAGCTAATGCTTCATATTTTTCCAGCATACAAACTTTTTCAATATTTGTATATTTTGCCAATTCATAGAATAAAGCTGCGCCAGAAATTCCACCACCAACTATAACTACGTCATAAATTTTATCACTCATAATTCAAATCCCCATTAGTTTAAAATATGTTGTATAGTATCACATAAATTTTTTTTTGTAGTTAAATCTCATCCAAAAAACACCATTACTTATGAAAGTATGTTTTTTCGTAACATATATATGTACAAATTGTGTACGTTATAATTTAATAATGTGGTAAAAACGAAACAAAAATATTTCAAGTGTTCTTTTTTAGGCCATCTTAACCTGTATGATAATAATAATTGTTTATAATAATATAAACAATATAGGAACAAAATGAATGTTTGATTGGTTAAATCAAAGTAAAAATACAAAAGTCGAAAAAACAAATAAGAGTGAAGTTTTCGTGTGTAAACATTGTAAATTAAGTTGTAAAGATTGTGAATCAACTTTTTGTTACAACTGTTTTATGCGAGAAGAAAATCCATGTCCAAGATGTGGAAAAAGAAATGTAGATCCTGTTGAAAATAATACTAACACTAAAATATCTTAAAAAAATCTTTACATGAAGAACCTTCAAAATTACATAATCAAAAATTAACTTTCCTTTAGATAAAATCTCTGCTATTTTATAAAACAAGGTAATTGAAAAAATGGATTACAAAGAGAGTTTATTACTACCAAATACTAAGTTTCCAATGCGAGGAAATTTAGCTCAAAACGAACCAAAAAAATACAAACTGTGGGATGAACAAAAAGTTTATGACCGAATGAAAAAGAACAGAGCAGGTGCTCCATCTTTTACACTGCATGATGGACCTCCTTATGCAAATGGACATATTCATATTGGTCACGCACTGAATAAAATTTTAAAAGATATTATTGTTAAGTATCACTATTTTGATGGAAAATCTGTTCGATTTACTCCAGGATGGGATTGTCATGGACTTCCAATTGAACAAAAAGTTGAAGAAAAAATAGGAAGCACTAAGAAAAAAGAACTTCCTAAGTCAAAGCTGCGACAACTGTGTCGAGACCATGCTGGAAGATTTGTAGATATTCAAAGAAATGAATTTAAACAACTGGGTGTTATTGCTGATTGGGATAAACCTTATTTAACAATGGATTTCAAATTTGAAGCAAATATCTTCAGAGAATTATGTGCTATTGCAAATCAAGGACTTTTAATTCAACGAAGTAAACCTGTTTATTGGTCTTGGGCTGCACAAACAGCATTGGCTGAAGCTGAAGTTGAGTATGAAGATAAAACGTCACCTTCTATTTATGTTGCATTTAAACATGAAGAGCTTGATGCTTCTTTAATTATTTGGACAACAACTCCTTGGACACTTCCTGCAAATACAGCGATTGCTTTAAATGCTGAAGAAGAGTATGTCTTAACAAGTGATAAATTTATTGTGGCTAAAAAACTTTATAATTCGTTGATTGCTGATGAAGTAATCTCTGGGTCTATTGTAAAAGATATTTGTCCTAAAGAATTAGAAAATTCTCATACGGTTAATCCTTTAAATGGAAGACAATCACGAGTTATTTTAGGTGAACACGTTGAAATGGAATCTGGTTCGGGTGCAGTGCACACAGCACCTGGTCATGGTGAGGATGATTATAAAGTTGGACTTACATATGGTTTAGATGTGATTATGCCTGTTGATGCATTTGGTAAATACGATGAAACAATTATCCGAGAAAAACTTTTCAGAGATACTGATAAATATCTTGGACTAAATGTATTTAAAGCTAATGAATTAATTCTTGAAGAATTAGGGGATGCTTTATTAAAAAGAGTTGATATCAGACACTCTTATCCTCACTGTTGGAGAACACACACACCAATTATTTTTAGAGCAACAAAACAATGGTTTATCTCTATTGACGATGCATATGGAAAAGAAAACAAGACCTTAAGACAAAACGCTCTTGATGTGGTTGAAAACTTAACTTTCTATCCTGAATGGGGAAGAAACAGATTAAGATCTATGCTCGATGGTCGTCCTGATTGGTGTATTTCAAGACAGAGAGACTGGGGTGTTCCAATTGCATTTTTTAGAAATAAAAAAACAGATGAAATTATCTTTGATGAAAAAGTTTTAAATTATACAGCTATGATTTTTGAACAAAAAGGTTGTGATGCTTGGTATGATTTATCTATTGAAGAATTACTCTACCCAGGTAGTGGTTACAATGCGACTGATTTAGAAAAAACAGTTGATATTTTAGATGTATGGTTTGATTCTGGTTCAACGCAAAATGCAGTATTAAGAAGTAGAAATTATGATGCGGGAACTTTTCCTGCTGATATGTATTTAGAAGGAAGTGATCAACACAGAGGTTGGTTCCAATCTTCACTTTTAACGACACTGGCTTCACAAGAAATTGCACCGTATAAATCTATTTTAACTCATGGATTCACTGTTGATGAAAAAGGTGAAAAAATGAGTAAGTCTAAAGGAAATGTTGTTGCTCCTGAGAAGGTTATGAAACAATATGGTTCTGAGATTTTACGACTTTGGGTAGCCATGAGTGATTATCAAAGTGACTTAAAAATTTCTGATAATATTTTAAAACAAAATGCAGAACTTTACAGAAAAATTAGAAACACACTTCGTTTTTTACTGGCTAACGTTAGCGATCTTGAAGAAATCGTAGAAGTTGATAAAATGGGAGATTTAGATAAATGGATATTAGCAAAAGCCAATAACCTATTTACTGAAATCAATAATGCCTTTGCATCTTATGAATTTTCAAAAGGTTTAAATAAACTGAATAACTTTTTAGTTGTGGACTTATCAGGTATCTATATGGATATTTGTAAAGACAGATTGTATTGTGATGATAAAAATGATCTTCACAGAACATCATCTCAATCAGCCATGGCAATTATTGCTAAAAAACTTATTCATACCTTATCACCTATTTTGACGTATACAATGGATGAGTTATTAACGTATGCACCTGCAATTATTAAAAATGATGTTGCGGATGTTTTTGATATAGAAAAATTTGAAATTCCAGAAGTTCAAAGTACTTTAAATGCTGAGTTATTACTCAAAGCAAAAGAAAAATTCAGTGAAGCAATTGATGTACTTAAAAAAGATAAAGTGATTAAAAATACACTTGAGCTTACTCTTTATACAAATGATAAAGAGATACTGGCATTAAATAAAGTAGAAATTGAAGACTGGTTTATTGTAAGTGGTGTAACAAACGATACACAAAAAGATGCAATAATTAGTTTTGACATAGATGGAAGTAAATTTGAAGTTTATAAATCACTTGAAGCAAAATGTCCAAGATGTTGGAAATTTAATTCACAAAGTGAAGAATCATTATGTGTTCGATGTAATGATGTAATCAATAAAGCATAAAAGACAGATGTTTACAGATGCTGTATCGTTAACGTTTATTTTTCAAACCATAGCTGTTATTTTAATTGTTACAGCTATTGGTATAGGTTATATAAAATTAGTAAGTAAGAAAAAAAGAGGATTATAATTATGATGCCATTTAGTGATGAGGATTTACTTCCTCCTGTAACAAATATAATAGAATCAAAAATAGCGCCAATGATGGCTCAAGATGGCGGTGATATCGTACTTCTTGCTATTAAAGAAGGTAGGGTTTTTGTTCAACTTAAAGGCAACTGTGTTGGATGTGCTGCTAGTAGTGGTACATTAAAATATGTTGTTGAAAAAGAGTTGCAAGAAGCTATTCATCCTGAACTAATTATTGTCAATGTACCTATTGGTATGGAAGATAAGTTAGAGGAATTTTAATGATTAACGAACAAAGACTATTAGAAGAAGCTAATGCATATTTTATAAATAAAGATTATGATAAAGCATTATTTACATATAGTCAATTAGTGTCAAACAATCCAGAGAATAAAGAGTACAAATTGTATGCAATCTTTTGTGATATAGCCACTGAAGATGAAGCAAAAGCCATTTCTTTATTTGATTATTTCACTATAACAAAATCTGAAAGCAGAGCAGATACTATTAAATACGTAGAAGATGTAATTGATGCATATGATGGTGATGTTGAAAAGATGATGGACATATTAAAAGATATAACTGATTCAACGGTTGATTCCCTTGATGCGATTAAATATGAAGACTTTAAACAATTGGTTAAAAATAGAGGTTCTTTTAGAATAGCTTTTGAAGATATTATGTTCAGTACCAAAGTTGCCATTGAGTCAAAAGAGGACTTCTTTGATTTTGTAAAGAATTTAATTGATAATGATTTTAATACAACTGCTTATAGCTATTTAGATGGGTTTAATGAATATTTTTCATATGACACAAAAATAGAAGAACTTTATAAAAAACTTGAAGAGAAAAAACTTGACAATAACCATAAATAGCAGACAATACACAGACAACAGTCAAGAATCCAATGAAAATATTTCTTTTGTTTATACCAATGAGACTGAAAAATTTATTACAAATGCAAAAGAAAATGGATGTGCCAACTTCATAAGATCGCAAGATTTAAAAGGTTTGGTTGATTTTTCTACCATTAAGATTGTTGGAATTACTGGAACAAATGGGAAAACAACAACTGCAGCTGCTGTTTATTCATTTTTATTAGATTTAGGTTTTAAGGTTGCTCTTCAAGGAACTCGTGGTTTTTTTATCAATGATGAAAGAATTGAAGCATACTCTTTAACGACACCTGTACAGTTGAGTAATTTTGAACATATAATTAAAGCACAAGAGAATGATTGTGATTTTTTTATTATGGAAGTAAGCTCTCATGCTATTGTGCAAAACAGAATAGAAGGTCTTGAGTTTTCACTGAAAATTTTGACAAATATTACCCGAGACCATTTAGATTATCACCATACTATTGAAGAATATATTGCAGTTAAAAATTCATTTTTCCAAGATGATACACCTAAACTTATTAACAAAGATGAGAAAAAAGCACAATACAGTGTAAAAAATGGTTTTGCTTACTCTTTAGATGAACCTTCAACGTATAAAGTGCAAGCTTATACTTTTAAAGATGGTATGCAAGTCGCACTTCAACATTTTGATGAAACAGTCAATTACAGTACTGAAGTGACGGGATTGTTTAATATTTACAATTTGACAGCAGCCATTGCAGCCACTCATATTCTTACGAAAAAACCACTAGAGCAAATCTGTGAAGTGGTTGAACTTTTTGCAGGTGTGAGTGGACGAATGGAAACCGTGAGTTCACAACCATTTGTTGTTGTCGATTTTGCGCATACTCCTGATGGTATGAAAGAAGTATTAAAAAGTTTCCCAACAAAAGATATCATTGTTGTTTTTGGAGCTGGTGGTGATCGAGATAAAGAGAAACGATCAGTTATGGGACGAGTTGCTTTTCATTATGCAAAAAAGATTATTGTAACCAGCGATAATCCAAGATTTGAAGACCCCGATTTAATTATCAATGATATTTTAAGTGGCATTCCTAATCTTGAAAATACGCAAGTTGAAGTTAACCGAAAATTAGCAATCCAAAAAGCCATTGAACAAGCAAATGATAATTCAGTTGTATTGGTACTTGGTAAAGGTGATGAAGAATATCAAATCATCTATGACAAAAAATTTCCATTAAATGACAAAGAGATAATTAATAAAATATTATCAAAGTAACAAGTTTTTAAACTTGTTACTTTAAAACTTCAAACGACTTAATAATAAGCTCGAACTATTGCCCCTCTGTTTTTCTTTTTAGATGTAATCATATAATTAACTGGAGTTAATGTTATGGTTGATTCCAATTGTTTGGTAATAAACCAGCTGGTTTCAAGCACTCTGTATCTCGCTAATCCCATTGAATTGAACTTTTGCAGTTGTACTGCACTAGGTGTTGTTTGTTTTTGAGTATACAGTGAAGTGAAATCTTCATTATCAACTACTCCAATTATTTCAAGTCTTTTTGCATTGACATTTTCTTTTACAAATTTTGCGATATCTCTTTTACATTTTGGAGATAAGTAAAAATCTCCTGCTTTTAGATCATAACATTTAATGTATTTATAATTTTTAGATACTGATTTTTGAGCAGGAAAAAGTTCACTCTTAACCACTTCATCATATTTGTGTTCATCCATATTTTGTTGTGTAACAGCTGCTTTTGCTCTGTTTAAATCTTTTTTTAATTGTTCGTTTACTGCTGTTAATTTGTTTATTGTATTTGAAATTTTTTGACTGTTTATTTTTGAAGAGTCCATATTAGTTTGTTTTAAAGTATTTAACTCTTTGTCTAATTGGACTTTTTGAGTTTCAAGAGCTTCTATTTGAGCTATATTTCTTTTTTGAGTAATTCTTAAATTAACAATTTTGTTGCTGTAACCTGCTTGTTCTACTTTTAATAACTTGATTTCTTTTAAGAGATTTCTGTTATTGTTTTTCTTTTTCGTTTGTTCAGTCGTGTCCGATTTTTGCAGAATTTTTATTTGTTTATTTAACAGTTTATTTTGATCTTCTAAAAGTCTAGATTTTTTGATTAACATGTTGGCATGTTTTTGAGTGTTTATCATCTCTTTTTTTAAGATGTATTGCTCTTGAACTTTATTGGGTAAATTATTGAATTTTAATTGATCTTGGCTAAAACTGGTGTTACTTTTTAACGCATATTGTTCTTGAATCGATTTTGGTAAATTACTGAATGCAGAAGCCTCTTTGTTTAAAGTAGTTTTTCCATTGAGCGTATAATTTTCATATTGTAAATATCCCAGTCCTAAAATGATAAGCATTAAAACATAAGTAAAAATATTAGATGAACTTTTTGGAGGTTCTGTTTTTTCGACGGTAATTTCTTTTAAATCAATCTTTTCTTTTTTTACCGGTTTTGAAGCTTGTTTTTTTTCTTGGGTTTTCTCTTGAGCTTTTACGGGTTCATCATTTTCTTTTTTTAGTTTTTCAATAGTACTTTTTGGAATCTCATTTATTATTTGATCCAGTCTTTCTTTTTTGTTTTTTTCATAGGCACTTTTATTTTTAATCTCTTTTTTTGCATCTTGTAAGAGCTGAAATATTTTATCAACTTCAACTTCTTGCCGACTGCTTGTTGGTTTTAAGTGTCCATTTTCATCTTGTCGTTCTTCATCAATATCTATTTCTTCATTATGAGCAGTTTGAGTTGTTTCCTCTGGTGTTTCTTCTAAAATATCAGTTTCATTTTGTTCTTCAGTAGTTTCTTCTTCAAGTTCAGGGGAAACTTCTTTTTCATCAATTTTCTCTTGGGCAATTTCTTCTTCGAGCTCATTTGAAACTTCTTCTTCAGAAATTTCTTCTTTTAAACTCTGGATTGTTTCATTTGTATGTTCATCAGTTATTATTTCTTCTTGGCTGTTTTTTGTATCTTTATCATTAATCATATGTTTTCCAATTCGTAATTTATTTTGTATTATACCTTATCTCAGTTATTATTTCTATTTTTAGCATAGATGTAAAAAAACAGTGCAAAAATACAGATAAATAAGAAATAAGTATAAAAATATTTCTTTTGTACAATTTTATTTTGCTCAATTTTAGATTTTTCTAATTTATTAATTTCTTTGTATATTTGCTCTAAATTATCTTTTGAATTTGCATAAAAAGCCTTTCCTTTGCTTATCGATGCCAGCTTGCCAAGTACGTGTCTGTTTGATTCTCCAATACCAATAGCATAAATTTTTATATCATACTTTTTGATTAAATTTTCAACGACTTGCATAGGAATCAAACTTGCAGTGTCTTCTCCATCTGTTAACGCTATAATTATTTTTGATTTAGCTTTTGAATCTTTTAGGATATTAATGGAGCCTGCAATAGAATCTATTAATGCTGTTTTATCTCCTGCAATTCCTATATTTAAATGTTTAATAATTTTTGCTTGAGCATTTTTGTCAAAACTCAAGGGTGAGGCTGTCATCACAGATGTTCCAAAAACAACAAGTGCGATATTGTCATTAATTCTTTTGGGTATAAACTCTTCAACAATTTGAGCAACAACTTCCCAACGGCTGAGTTCCAGATTATCCCTATTAAATCCAATTTGTCGCATTGAACCACTTGTATCTAAACTCAATACGATATCCAAACCATCTTTTTTAATATTAATTGTTTGCAGCTTTTCATAAGGGGATGAAAGTGCAATAATTGAAAAAGTTATAATTATCCACTTTAAAATGGTTATCAAAAAAACATTTGTATTTTTGTCTTGGTTGAATATATTTAAATGTGGAATATAATAAGTTGCTGTTTTTTGTTTGCAAAACAGTTCACATAAAATAAAAGGAATAATTAAGAACAATAAATAAGGATATTCAAATGTTATGTTATTCATAGGGTTGCCTTAAACTTGTCAAATAAATCAACGGTCTGTTTTGTAAATGTGATGGATTCTTTTTTATATTTATATTGAGTTAATTCTTCTAATAGTTCATTATACAAATTTGTTTGATTTTCATTTTTGTATAAGAGGTGACTGTATTTAGTAATCGTATAGGCCGCTTCCTTACTTTTTTTTGTATCTAAATTTTTTAATTTCTGAATATAATTTTTTTGTCTGTTTCTTTGTTTGTTGTTTAATTTTTTATAAACATAATAGATAATAAAAGCAACCACTATAAGACTGGCTAAAATTAATAAAATAAAAAGGTAAAGTGAATAATCAGAAATTTCCGATAGTGATTTAATGTGATTTATTTTTAAATTATTCATCGGTTTATTAATCCAATTATTTTACTTAGTGGTTCTTCATTGGTATATATTTTAGTGAATTTTATTCCATTTTGTTGTAAGTTAGAAAAAAAATCATGATCGTTTTGTTTTACTTTTGTTTTGTAATTTTTGATTAAAGTTTTATTGAGATTTCCTTCAAATTTTTTATTGGTGCTTGGGTCTATTAAATTGACATTACCAAGTTCAATGGGATTTTCTTCAAAATGATCTCTTACAATAATTACCACAATTTCATGTTTTTTGTTTAACAGTTTTAAATCCAAATCAGCTGTATCAAAAAAATCACCGATTAAAAAAACAATAGATCTTTTTTTTATTTTTTGAAACAGATCATTACTGATATTTTTATAGTTTAAATTTTTATGTAAACTTGGATAATTTATGAGTTTTTCTGCCATTGAATACACACCAAAAATTGCTTTTGTTTTTTTAGTGCTTAAATGCACCTCTTCATTTGCAATAAAACTTTCAAACGGATCTCCTTGTTTGACACTTGAATAAGCCAGAATCGTACAGATTTCTGTAATGACTTCTTGTTTTAGTTTTTTTGAGCCAAAATGCACTGAACCATTTAAAATAGGAACAATCGTAATATTTAACTCTTTTTGTGCATGGAAAACTTTGGAATAGGGTTTTTGCATTTTAGCACTGATTATCCAATCAATGTTTTTAACATCTTCCCCATACTCATACTCTTTAAGTTCACAAAAATCATACCCTTCTCCTCTTAAACGAGAAGTATTATTACCTACAATTTCACTGAAAACTGCACGTTTTGTTTTAATAAGAATTTTTTTTAATGTTACGTTTGAACTTTTTATCATTTTATGGAATAGGTATTTTCTTGATGATTTTTGAAATAATTTCATCCGTTGTGATATTCATAGCTTCTGCTTCATAACTTAAAATTATTCTGTGTCTTAAAGTGTCTTTAACTATTAATGCCACATCAACAGGACTTACGTACTCATTCCCTCTTAAATATGCTTTTGCACGAACGGCCTTAAACATATCAATGGTTGCTCTTGGACTTGCTCCAAATTGAATTAAATCACTTAATTCTTCAAGCCCGTATTCTTTTGGGTTTCTTGATGCAAATACAATATCAACGATATAGTCTTCTAATTCTTTATCGATATGTATGTTTTTAACTTCATTTCTTAGGGTTTCTAAATCACTTAGATTTAAAACTGGATTAACTTCTTCAAAAGAATTTGATGCAACTTTTGATGCTATTTCATATTCTTCTTCTTTACTGTTATATCCCACAACAATCTTAAACATAAATCTGTCTAATTGAGCTTCTGGTAATAAATAAGCACCTTCTTGTTCTATTGGGTTTTGAGTGGCCAGTACTAAAAAGGGATTATCAAGTTTAAAACTGTTCTCAGCAATAGTAACTTGTCTCTCTTGCATTACTTCTAAAAGTGCAGATTGCACTTTTGCAGGTGCCCTGTTAATTTCATCTGCAAGAAGTAAATTTGTGAAAACAGGACCTTTTTTTATTGAAAAGTCAGCTGTTTTCATATTGTATATTTGTGCTCCAATAATATCACTTGGGAGCAAATCAGGAGTAAACTGAACTCTTTTGAAGTTTAAATCAAGTGCATCTGATAATGCTTTAACGGTTGTTGTTTTTGCAAGTCCAGGGACACCTTCAAGTAAAATATGACCATTTGTTAATAAACCTATAAGTAAGGCATCAATCATTTGTTCTTGACCAATGACTGCTTTGGCTATTTCATTTTTTAGTTCAATGATTTTATCATTCATTATTATTGTAAGCCTTTGAAAAATTTAAACAATTTTATCCAAATGCATATAAAAAGTCATTGACAAGAAATTAATCAATTATTTAATTATAAAGTAAAGAATTCTTGACCTATATCAATAATGTTAACTGAAATATTGGTTAATATTATAAGTTAAATGATATTTATTATAAATAAATAATAATTACAATGAAAAAGCAGGAGAATTATATTGAAAAAAGCACATATAACCCCGACAAACAAAGAAACGAAAATGGCTAAAAACGATTTTATTGTTTCTAAAACTGATGCAAAAGGAATCATTACGTATTGTAATGAGATCTTTATGACAATGGCAGGATATGATGAAAAAGAATTACTGGGTAAAAACCACAATATCATACGACACCCAGATGTTCCCCAAGTTGCCTTTAAACTTGCATGGGATTTAATCAGTAGTGGTAAAGAGTTTTTTGGATTTGTAAAAAATTTAAAAAGAGATGGGGGTTATTATTGGGTTTTTGCAAATATTACCGCTGACTATAACGAAAATGGAAAAATTATTGGCTACACCTCTGTGCGAAGAATGCCTCCACAAAGTGCTATTGATGCTGTTACTCCTCTTTATGAGGAAATGGTTCGTTTGGAACAAAATGGTGGAATGGAAGAAAGCCGTAAATATCTTTTCGACTTTTTAGATGCTAATAATGTGACATATGACGAATTAGTCATTTCACTCCAAGGAGCATAATTATGAATATTTTTGCAAAAATTAAAATTTATTTGATGATTACTTTTTTAATGACAGCAGCTGCAGCAATTAGCAGCTTTATGGGCAGTGAAATTTCAACGGTATTAATTGCCTTAGCAACACTTGCGAGTATTGGTTCTTTTTTAATGGTTTGGATATTAATGGAAGGCTATAGGAAAGAACTGCATAAAACAAATGAGGTAATAGAAAAAGTAGCTCAAGGAAATTTATACCATAGAATTACAGGAATAAACAAATCAAACTACTTGGGAAAAATTGGTTGGAATTTAAATAATTTACTGGACCAAGTAGAAGCATTTAATCGAGATACTTCTTCATCTTTAAAAGGAATAGCAGGAGGAAATTTAAGTAGAAGAATGTTTCCTTCTGGATTGCATGGTGATTTTGTAACGGTCTCAAATAATATCAATGAGGCCATTGGTGTTATTGCAGTGGCACAAAGCAAAGATGAATTTATTCAACAAATGCTTTTAACACTAAACTCATATACTCAAGGCGATTACAGACCTGTAATCAACCTTGAAGGTATGCAAGACGATATTATCCAACTGGGACGTGGTATTAATGATTTAGGTTCAGCATTATCTGAACTTAGCAGTGTAAATTATAGAAATGGTATGATTTTACAACAAGGCTCAAACGTATTGTCTGAAAATGTCTCAAACCTTACAAATGCTGCAAACTCTCAAGCTGCATCACTTGAAGAAACAGCTGCAGCTTTAGAAGAGATAACAGCAAGTATGAGACAAAGTAATCAAAACACAATAAAAATGTCAAGCTATGCCAATGAATTAATACAAAGTGCAACACAAGGCGAAAAATTAGCTAGTCAGACAACAACTTCAATGGAAGAAATTAATGCACAAACCAGTTCAATTGCTGATGCAATCACTGTTATTGATCAAATTGCTTTTCAAACAAATATATTATCACTTAATGCAGCAGTGGAAGCAGCAACCGCCGGTGAAGCTGGGAAAGGGTTCGCTGTTGTTGCTCAAGAAGTACGAAATTTAGCATCACGATCTGCTGATGCTGCCAAAGAGATAAAAGATTTGGTTGAAGCTGCAAATATTAAAGCCAATGATGGAAAAACTATTGCAAACGAAATGATTACGGGATACAGTAAACTTAATGAAAATATTCAATCAACCATGAGTTTGCTTGAGGAAGTAACTCATTCAAGTAAAGAACAAGAACAAGGCATTATTCAAATTAATGATTCTATTTCAATATTAGATAAAAATACACAAGAAAATGCTGAAACTGCAAGACAAACCAATGTAGTAGCTGAACAATCCTTGGATATAGCAACAAAAATTGTAAAAGATGCAGATAAAGAATTTCATGGTAAAGAGGATATTATAATCAGAGATAATATTATAAATCCTGAGTATCATGGAAATGAAAAAAGAAAATTTTAACAAAATTTAAATGCTTAAAATGTAAAAAAGGAAAAGAAAAACTTTTCCTTTTTTTATTCATAAATATATCTCTTAAACCAATATTAAACAAACATCTGCTATTATCCCGAACTCTAATTCAAAATTAGAAACCTCACATGTGTCAATCCTAAAATAAGGTTGCGGTATTTTACCGTTAAGGGGCGCAGAGGCTAAACCTTAAAAAAAGACAAAACTAAAGGAGCCATTATGGTTACAATGAAAGACTTATTAGAATGTGGTGTACACTTCGGACACCAAACAAGAAGATGGAATCCAAAAATGAAAAAATTTATTTTTGGTGTAAGAAAGAACATTTATATCGTAGATTTACAAAAAACTCTTAGATATTTTAGATATACATACAACGTAGTAAGAGATGCAGCAGCTGA
>ENA-ORXI01002047-ORXI01002047.1-sediment-metagenome-genome-assembly--contig:-NODE-2047-length-15091-cov-3.863527_pt1 | contig 15091 bp, 16 predicted proteins | sample MGYA00237861_ERZ511468 | MGnify/ENA primary metagenome ERZ511468 (study PRJEB26299, sample SAMN06266213) | sediment metagenome | isolation source: Hudson Canyon methane seep mesocosm | place... | reverse complement strand
CTTACGTTACTATTGAGTGGGAGTAGTGAAAATAACATATAAATGATTGTTGATTATTCTGACACTTATATAAAAGATATACTTAAAGAGGTAAAAACTATTGCAGTAGTTGGAGCTAGTGGAGATCAAGACAGGGATAGTTACAAAGTTATGGAGGCACTCATTCAACATGGTTATCAAATATTCCCAATTAATCCTAATGAGGAAGGTAATCTAATTTTAGGGCAGCTATGCTATGCAGATCTAAGTTCTGTTTCAGGAAAGATAGATATGGTTGACGTTTTCAGAGCCGAAGATGCAGTTATTGGAGTAACCGAAGAAGCAATCAAAATAGGAGCAAAAGTTCTTTGGACTCAATTAGACATTATCAATGAAGAGGCGTCAGAATTAGCAAAAAAAGCTGGTTTAAAAGTTATTATGAATAGATGCCCAAAAATAGAATTAGCAAAACAATATTAGATTACTATTAAGTATAAATAAAATGAATAAAATCAATAAGTTAATAAAAATTTTTCCAATGATTCTGGGTTTTCTGATGCCCTTTCTCTTAGTGGGTGCAGAGCAAAGTGTGTTAATACAAAAAAGTGAGAAATTTGTAGAATATTTCAACCAAAGCGATTCTAAGAGTGTGCATGAGATGTTTTCTGTTGAAATGAAGCAAGCTATACCTTTAACTCAATTGGAAGAAGTCCTATCTCAATTTTCAAGGCAATACGGAGTTATTACGGAAAAGGAGTTTGTAAGATACGAGAATACTTATGGAATTTTCAAAATAGAGTTGTTAAAAAATAAATTTTCAAAAGGGTATTTAACTTTAAAAATATCGCTAGATGAAAAGTCAGAGATAAATGGACTCTTTTTTGCACCTTGGGTAGAACACCCCATCTTAGTAAGGAATGAGTCAAAACTAATTCTCCCCTTCGAAGGTGAATGGTGGGTTTTTTGGGGAGGTGACACTAAAGAAGAAAATTATCACGTAGAGAGTAATGCTCAAAAAGGAGCTTTTGATTTTCTTATCAAGGATCAAGAAGGCAAAAGTTTCAGGAATGAAGGGAAAACTAATGAAGATTATTATGCATTCGGTAAGAGAATCATTTCACCTTCAGACGGTGAAGTTGTTCTTGTTGTGGATGGTGTAAAAGATAATATTCCTGGCAAACTAAATCCAATCTACTTGCCAGGGAATACCGTGATTATAAAAACAGACAATAACGAGTTCTTATTTTTTGCTCACTTCATAAAAAATTCTATAGTGGTTAGCGAAGGACAAATTGTAAAACAAGGAGATTTACTAGGGCTTTGTGGTAATTCAGGCAATTCTTCAGAACCTCATCTCCATTTTCATATCCAAAACGTAGAAGACATGAATGAAGCAACTGGAGCTAAGGCTTATTTTAAAAAAATATTAGTAGATGGGAAAATAAAAAGAGATTATTCCCCAGTTAGAAATGAAAAGGTAAGAAATGCAAATTAAGTTACATGAATGCTACACTCTAATAAGAAGGATAAGGAAAGGCTGATAATGAGCATCACTAGCAAACAGGCAGAGCCCGAACTAGGCGCAAAATCACTTGCTGTAAGAACCAAACTTATTGACAGAACGGTCAAATGTGAAGAAGTGGCGCGTCGCGGACAAGCCGTTTTAGCACAGGAAGTTGTTCAAACTGTTGATCTCCCTCATCAAATTTACATAGACTCCGCTGAAGGACCTTACCTGACAGATGTGGATGGAAATCGTTATATTGATCTAACGGGAGGCTTCGGTCCTAACGTACTCGGCAACAAGCCAGAACCGGTGGAAGCTGCTATGACCTCACAGATCAAAAAAGGTTGGCACTACGGAATTCCAGGAGCCGGACAAGCACGACTTGCCGAACTGATCAAGGAATGTGCTCCAGCAGTGGACGAAGTCATGTTCTGTAACTCTGGTAGTGAAGCCACTATGTTTGCGTTTCGGGCGGCTCGAGCGGTTACCGGCAAACGAGTGGTTGCCTTATTTGATGGTTCATACCACGGCATTCACGACTACGCGCTGGTAAAAGCTGATTCTAAGAGTGATCGTTCAACACCCTCCAGCACCACGCTTGGAGCAGGTATCCCTGAAGAAGTTTCAAAGGACCTGATGCTGATGCTGCCATATCGCGATACCAATGCATATGAACTGATTAGAAAACATAAAGATGAGCTGGCATTAGTCGTTATTGAACCGGTTCAAAGCTCCAATCCTCGTCTCGATAATCAGCAGTTTTTACAAGGTTTACGGGATGTGTGCACTGAGTGTGAAGTACTGTTAATGTTTGACGAAGTCATCACTGGGTTTCGAATAGAGTATGGTGGCTGCCAGCAGTACTTCAATATCAAGCCAGACCTTGTGACCTACGGCAAAGCTGCTGGTGGTGGACTACCAATTGGTGTTGTTGCCGGCTGTCAACGTGTGATGAATACATTTTCTGGTGCTGACGACACTCCAGGGATCTTTGCAGGAGGAACATTTAGCGGCAATCCGCTCACAATGGCTGGGGGTATTGGCATGCTAGAGTATCTAAAGGAGAATCAGGAGGAAGTTTACCCATACTTGCACGAGCAGGGTGATCGAATAGCAGCCGAAATCAACGAATTTTGTCGATCGAACAATATTCCAGCACAGATGATGAACGCAGGCTCTATGATGCACCTGATTTTCGGTGGCGAAACCATTGAGTCATCACGCGATATAGATCATAGCCACTATTCCTTGGAAAAAGAGTTCTATCTTCATCTACTAGGTCACAACGTGATCATACCTGGGATTCACCTTGCTTTCATTTCATTCGCACACAAGCCAGATGTGATTGATCAGGTCATCGATGCCTTCAAGAGAACCTTTGAAGACCTGAGAGATGATGGATTAATTTAGCCATCAGATTAAAGATAATAGCGGAACAAAAGATTCAGAAGAAGGAATGATTGATTTCATGGAAAAAGAAAACCTATCTTTAATCAGTAAATAAAAAAGGTAATTAAAATGACTGAAAAACAAGAATCTGTGAGCCCAGAGTTCATCACGCTTGATGAAGCAGCAGACATGACGAGCGGAACCAGGGTGACTTTCGTCCCTGGGGTGCAGGCCATGTATTCAGAGGCTCTCAAGAACATCTGTTTCGTAAAAAAAGTGTCGTTGATCAGAGTGCTGCACCCGCCCATGGGTGTCGACGAGACAACCGGAAAGAACCGGCAAGCAAAGCTATATGAACTTACGAGCCAGACGAGTTTGCCCACAATGCTCCACGATAAGGAGCGGCCAAGGAACGTCTGGATAGAACAACTCGCTTTAGCCGAACAAATCGGTGCAGCGGACAGCCCAGCTTTGATTCCAGACAACTTTGAGCTACAAGTTGAGATGTTCGGCCTCTGTGCTGTCGTCTTGGCTGAGGACGGCATTATTTGGAATATGAGGATTCTGATAGATAGTCCGTTGGGGCGAAAGTACGGATATAGTAAGGAAGCCAGTTCTGCCGCACCGGGTAAGATCGCTGAGGTCATTACCTTGATCGATAATCGCCTTGAAGCGCAAGAAAAGCGTGGCTCGCGTTATCTCGTGGGCGATGCGCTTACCGCTGCTGACATCTATTGGGCTACTATGAGCATGACCGTGCTTCCTGCCCCACCCGAGATTATGCCGCAGACCCAGCAAAATAAAGGCATGCTCATTTTCTTCGAGTCAAATTCAAAAATCCCAGTGATTGAAGAAGCACTTACGAAGAGGATCGAGGATCACCAGCGGTTTATTCTGAAGACATATTGCGAGACACCCGCAGTCTTGGGAGGCGATCCATTGTGACAAGAACCCTTATAAACACTGGGAGTTTTCTCATGTCTACTATTGAGTGGGAATGAGATGACGCAGTTACATAGTGATGAAATCCGAACTAAAGAAGTTCTAGAGTGGAAAGGCATTCATCTGCTTCACTTTAGTAACTCCTCTTGCTCACAAAAAACGAGGATATTTTTAAATTTGAAGGGCATAGATTGGGTTTCTCATCCAATAAATTTAGCTACAGATGAAAATTACTCAGACTGGTTTTTAGGTATTAATCCAAGAGCTAAGGTTCCTGTGCTTGTGGACGATGGTGCAGTCCATATCGAAAGCAACGACATACTCCAGTATTTAGAAAAGAAATTCCCAGAACCCTCTCTTATCCCCAACGAATACATAGAGTCAATATCAATATTACTTATTGAAGAAGATGGTCTTCATATTGATATTAGGAACATTAGTTTTCGTTTTCTTTTTGGGAACAAAAAAATAAAAAAGAAAGCCAGCTCAATAAAGAAATTAGAAGATGATTCAGGAACTATACAAGGAAAGAAAGACAACCATAAGGCTAAGGAATTGAGGTTTTATAAAGACTTTAACGAAGAGGGAATCACAGATGAATCAGTTATCCAGTCTGTTTCTAAGTTTAAAAAAATTTATGATGGTTTTGAATCTGACTTAACTAAACAACCATATCTTTTAGGTACGCAAATATCTTTACTTGATATAGCTTGGTTTATTTATACCCATAGGCTTTTTCTTTCTGGTTATCCTTTTAAGAAGTTACATCCAAAAGTTCTACAATGGTATAAACATCTTTTGAATAAAAAGGAATTTAGCAACGAAGTACAGGAACCCGCTGTTTTGAAAGCTTTTAGAAGTGTAACAAGAGTTCAAGATAAGATAGCCGGAACAGTTCTTAGTAAAATTTCTAATTTATAAAGATTTAAAATTACGTAACGGTTGAGTAGTTTCGTTTGCCGAATTAAATAATCACTCAATTATATTGATGTTATGTATGCTATTTATATGAAAAATAATATTATTTCTGCTTTTGGAGCATTTTTATGCATTTCTGTACTTGCATATCTTAATTCTTTCGATGAAAGCAATTTATGGTTAATACCGCCATTTGGGGCAAGCATGGTTTTAGTTATGGCAGCTCATGAAAGTCCCTTAGCTCATCCAAAAAATGTTTTATTTGGTCATATATTATCTGCTTTATCAGGAGTCTTTGTTTTCTCAATATTAGGTTTTTCTTTTCTCAGTGTAGGATTGGCAGTTGGATTAGCAATATTCTTAATGATGACAACCAAGACTGTTCATCCACCTGCTGGGGCTAACCCTATTATTGCTGTTCTTGGTGCAAAAGGGATAGGCTTTATACTAATGCCAGTTGCAGTGGGGGCATCTTTTATAGTTCTATTTGCAATTATTTATAACAAATTATTAAAGAGGAAATATTTTACTTTTAAGGATTGGAAGCAGCCCTAATAACACCAGTTATTTTTTGGTGGAATAATCAAATTTTATAGATCCTTTTTTAAATCAAATAATTCATAGAAGTTTCCCAGGAAACCCTTATAATCGCGCCTTTTTAGAAACATCATGACCGTTAAGAACCTTCGAAATATAGCCATTATTGCCCACGTTGATCATGGCAAAACTACTCTTGTTGATAGGTTGCTACAACAATCAGGAACTTTGGATAGAAAGAGCATGACAACGGAAAGAGTCATGGATTCAAATGATCAAGAGAGAGAAAGAGGCATTACCATTCTTGCTAAGAACACATCAATACAATGGAATGGTTACCGTATAAATATCGTTGACACTCCAGGACATGCTGACTTTGGAGGAGAAGTAGAAAGAGTTCTTTCGATGGTTGATTCTGTTTTATTATTGGTTGATGCGGTTGATGGGCCTATGCCACAAACCCGATTTGTTACGCAAAAAGCATTTGATCAAGGTCTTAACCCTATCCTTGTCATAAATAAAGTAGACAGGCCTGGCGCGAGATCAGATTGGGTTCTGGATCAAGTATTTGATCTGTTCGATAGGCTAGGTGGAACTGATGAACAGTTAGACTTTCCTGTTATATATGCCTCTGCTCTAAATGGAGTGGCGGGCTTAGATGAAAAAGATTTGGCTGAGAACATGACCCCTTTGCTTGAATTGATAATAGACAAAGTTAATCCTCCCGAAGTCAATGATGAAGGACCAGCTCAAATGCAAATAAGCGCCCTCGACTATAACAGCTATGTAGGTGTTATCGGTGTTGGTCGCATAAAGAGAGGGAGAATAAAACCCAACATGCAAGTAATTGTTGCGGGCTCTGATGGTTCAAAAAGAAAAGCAAGAATATTGCAAGTGACGGGTTACGCTGGACTGGAACGAGTGGATGTTGAAGAAGCCCAAGCTGGAGATATAGTTTGCATAACGGGCATAGATAAACTTAATATCTCTGACACAATCTGCGATCCAGAAGCTGTTGAAATTCTACCTCCTCTCTCAGTAGATGAACCCACAGTAAGCATGACCTTTCAAGTAAACGACTCCCCTTTTGCAGGCAGAGAAGGGAAATACATTTCATCAAGAAACCTTAAAGAAAGACTGGAACAAGAGTTAAAACATAATGTTGCGCTAAGAGTTGAGCCTGGAGAGAACCCTGATAAGTTCATAGTTTCTGGACGAGGGGAATTGCACCTATCTGTTTTAATAGAAAATATGAGAAGAGAGGATTATGAGGTTGGTGTTTCTCGGCCCGAAGTTATTCAAAAGGAAATTAATGGTGAAATTCATGAACCTTTTGAACAGATAGTTATTGATATTGAAGAACAACATCAAGGTTCAATCATGGAAGAAATGGGGCTGAGAAAAGCAGATCTTCAGAATATGGAACCCGACGGCAAGGGAAGAATGAAACTTGATTTTATTGCTCCTTCAAGAGGGATGATAGGATTTAGATCTAATTTCCTAACTCTAACTAGCGGCACAGGAATCATGACAAGTGTTTTTGATCATTATGGTCCTGCCAAGACAGGGGAAGTAGCAAAAAGACAAAACGGTGTTTTGGTTTCCATGACCTCTGGTAAAACCCTGGCATACTCATTATTTAACCTGCAAGAAAGAGGAAGAATGTTTGTTGGACACGGCAAGGAGGTCTATAAAGGGCAAATAGTTGGTCTGCACGCAAGAGACAATGACTTGCCGGTTAACCCTACAAAAGCTAAGCAACTAACTAATGTTAGGGCAGCAGGAACTGACGAGAATCTAATTCTTACTCCACATATTCAACACACTTTAGAACAAGCTCTTGAGTTTGTTGAAGATGATGAATTGGTCGAGGTTACTCCTAAATCTATAAGGTTAAGAAAAAGAAGCTAAGCAACTTTTAAGTAGGAATAAAAAGAAGGAAATTAATCCTTTAAACTTGTAGGCTACTATTGAGTGGGAATAACACATAACATTAATAATTATTGAATTGAATAAATAACTAAAAAAAGGAGTATTTAATGAATGATTCTTCAAATTACGTCCCCCCAGAGATTTGGAAATGGGAAAACCAAAGTGGTGGAAAATTTACCAACATAAATAGACCGATAGCTGGCGCAACGCACGACAAAGAACTGCCAGTGGGTAAGCACCCACTCCAGCTTTACTCTCTGGGCACTCCTAACGGCATCAAGGTAACCATTTTACTTGAAGAGTTGCTGGCTTTGGGTCATGAGGGAGCAGAGTACGATGCATTTTTAATCAACATTGGTGAAGGTGATCAATTTAGTAGCGGATTTGTTGAAGTGAATCCAAATTCTAAGATCCCTGCTTTAGTAGATCGAAGCACTGAGCCCTTCACCAGAGTATTTGAATCTGGCGCAATCATGGTTTATCTGGCTGAAAAGTTTGGTGAGCTTCTACCTGAAGAACCCTCAGAAAGAGCTGAGTGTATGTCTTGGCTTTTTTGGCAAATGGGTAGCGCACCTTATTTAGGAGGTGGCTTCGGTCATTTTTATGCCTACGCCCCTGAAAAGCTTGAGTACCCAATTAATCGGTTTGCGATGGAAGTTAAACGACAACTGGATGTTCTGGATAGAAATCTATCATCTAGACAGTATTTGTGCGGTGATGCCTACACCATATCTGATATCGCAGTGCACGCTTGGTACGGAAGTCTTGTGCTCCATAATATTTATAACTCAGCTGTTTTTTTAGACGTGGCGTCTTATGAAAATGTAGTTCGTTGGGCAAATGAAATTGTAGAGCGTCCTGCATACCAAAGAGGTTCTAAGGTTAATAGAAAACCAAGTGGGCCTGAAGACAATGCAATCCTCGAGCGCCATGATGCAAGTGATCTCAAATAATCTAGTGAAAAATTAATAGTAAGCAGACTTAGATGGTAGGTGTTCGCTTGGCCCCATTCTTGTTGATTGTGTACATCGGCCTCTTGCTGGACCGGTTTTTTGGTTGGGTACCTAAGCATCATCATGAGAAACCAAATACAAGCACTTAAACTACCCGCCGGTTTGTGGAAAAAGCTAGTTCTATTTGGACTGGCTATTTTTTTTATTAATGCGGGTGTAGGTCATTTTGTTAATCCGGATTTTTATTTGTCCATTATGCCTCCGGCTTTTCCACTGCACCCAGAAGCTGTTTATATCAGTGGCTTTTTTGAAGTGCTAGGAGGTGTTTGCGTCTTGATCCCTCGCTTGCGCAAAATAGCTGGCTGGGGATTGGTTGCCCTGCTAGTTGCCGTTTATCCTGCTAATATTTATATGGCGATTACACCCGAAGCATTTCCAGATATCCCTGTTGCAGCGCTCTATGTTCGTCTTGCATTCCAGTTTCTGTTTTTCTATTGGGCTTTCTCAGTAACGCGACCGGCCTATAATTCCGCTGTTCAATAACTTATGTAAATATTAAGTGAGTACTAAATCCAATAGTTTTGACGAAGTCTACGATGAAATCGTTGATTTATTTACTGAGGAAGATGGCGATCAAAAATTTATATTTTTAACTGGCGCAGCTGGGACTGGAAAAACCACTTTGTTAGAACGTGTAAAAATTCAAGTTGATAAAAAAAAGATGGTTGTTGCACCAACAGGTATAGCTGCTCTTAATATTGGAGGCACTACCATCAACTCTGCTTTCAGAATTGGATTCGACACAATTCCTGAAATTACTAAATCCAAAGACCCCAGGTTTGGTAAATTACTTAAAAATCTTGAACTTTTAATTATTGATGAAATTTCAATGGTAAGAGCTCCCATGCTGGATGCTGTTTCCAAATCATTACAAATTCATAGAAAATCAACTGAGCCTTTTGGAGGAGTTGATGTGCTTGCCTGTGGTGATCTTTTCCAATTACCTCCTGTAGTAAAACAACATGAAGAAAGGGCAATATTTGAGAAATACGACTCAGTCTATTTCTTTGATGCTCACAGTTTCAAGGAAATAGAAGGAAAAATTTTTTATGAGTTAACAAAATCTTTTAGGCAAGAAGAAGATGGTAATTTCTATAATTTGCTCAATAACATTAGATTAGGGCAAGATTTGGAGACAACAATAGATAGAATTAATAACCATTGTTTCGATTCAACACTCGAAGTAGATCCTTTTATGACACTGACTTCTAGAAAGAATAGGGCGGAAGAGATTAATCATCTTAAATTGTCTCACAATGACAACCCTGAAGAGGTTATTAAATCCAAGGAATTCGGGGAATTAAAAGAAAATGACCTTCCTGCACCAAGAGAATTAAGAATAAAGAAAGATGCAAAGGTTATGTTCATAAAAAATGATAGTGAAGGACGATGGGTTAACGGCACTGTAGGGACAGTCTCTGAATGTTTAGATAAAAAGAAAAAGTGCATCAAGGTAAAAGTTGATGGAAAGACGCATAAAGTAGAAAGAGAAGAATGGAACAAAGTGAAATTTACTTATGATGATGACTCTGACGAGGTTTTAGAAGAGGTAGTTTCTTCTTTTAAGCAATTCCCTATTAAATTGGGGTGGGCTGTAACAATCCATAAATCTCAAGGGTTAACTTTGGAAAGCTGTTCGGTTGATCTGGGCGATGGAGCTTTTGCTACCGGTCAAGCTTATGTAGCCTTAAGTCGTTGTAAAAATTTAGGTTCTCTAACTCTCTTTAGAGAATTAAAAGTATCAGATGCACTAATAGATCCTGATATTCAAGATTTTCACAGAAAATATTTTGAAGAGTTAAAGTAGAGCATTAAAGGAGAAAAGATTAGATGCCAGAAATGACAATGTTGGGTTGGTTCCATACCGTATTAGGAGTAGTGGCTGTATCAAGTGGTTTTTATACCTTATATAAATATAGGGTGATTTCAGTGCAAGAAGGCCCTGGAAAGTTATATGTATATGTAACCTTATTAGTTGCGGGTTCTGCCTTAGGAATTTATAACCAAGGAGGCTTCGGAATTGCTCATATACTTGCAGTTCTTACATTACTCGCTCTTGCTGGCGGCTTAATAATGGAAAAAATTAAACTGTTTGGATCCTTCTCAAAATATTTCCAAGCCCTGAGTTATACCAGCACGCTCTTATTTCACATGATTCCTGCAATAACGGACTTTCTAAGAAGACTGCCAGTTGGAGATCCATTCATTGATTCTTTTGAAGACCCTTTACTGGTTAATTTTTACCTAGCTTTCTTGTTAATATTTGTTGTTGGAATTATTGCTCAGATTTTTTGGCTCAAAAAACAAGAAAATTAAAATTAATCTTTTTCGTTCTCTAATTCTGTTACAAACTTTGTAGTTAAGAGCAGGGCACAGTCTTTATCTATAAGTTAAACTAGAGTATATAGTGAAGCTAGCTCTACCTTGATGGAGCGCAACAGAACAGATAATTAAACAGGAGATATTTTGGACGGATTAACGGTAATTGCATTTGTTTTCGGAATGATAGGAATAATAGCTTTAGTAAGAGTAGAAAAATTAACTAAAACCCTAAAGGAAAAGGGAGTTTTAGAGGAAGATTACAAGGAAGAATAAAAAATCTATTGGCGGGTTAATAGAGTTACAAAGTAGGTTAATATTAAGCAGGATAACTGATGCTCAAGGAAGTCTGTTACTTAACGGTATTACTGCTGATATTTACTGCCTGTAGTAACCAAGAGTCTTTCAAAGCTAATTCAGAACAGGCACACGCTGTGCTGGTACCGGGTAGTGGTACTTACAGTCGCAAAATTTCAACACAGAACCCTGAAGCACAGGCTTTCTTTGACCAGGGGTTACGACTAGCTTGGGGTTTTTACTTTCCGGAATCTATCGCCTCTTTTCAGGAGGCCGCTCGAATAGACCCAGATCAGCCCATGCACTTTTGGGGCATGGCTTATGCAATGGGGCCAAATCCTAATTCACGCTACGCACGGATGCCAGACGACCCGAAAGGTGAAGGTCTTAAGGCAATCAAAAAGGCCTTAGACAGAATAGATCGTGCCAGCCCAGTTGAAGCAAAGTTGATTCGTGCACTGCACGTGTTTTATGACCAGCAGACTATCCCTGATCAGGATGACCGGGATCAAGCTTATCTCACAGCCATGCGCAACCTGAACCAAGAATATCCAGATGATCCTGACATCACCGCTCTGTATGCAGCCAGCTATATGTCTATGAAAAGATGGGACTACTGGGACAGCGAAGGCAACCCCAAGGCTGAAACTATTCCCGTTGCAGAAGCACTGGAGCACATCATTGCTCAGGGTCTATCACATCCTGGTGTATTCCATTTGCACATTCATCTGATCGAAGCGTCTCTTGAACCTGAACGTGCTCTCGTGTCCGCTGATGCTCTTGAAGCAACAGTGCCGATTGCTGGTCATGTCGTACACATGCCATCACACATATACGTCCGAGTGGGCCAATACGGAAAAGCCGTAGAAAATAACGTGCGTTCGCAAGCAGTTGACCGGCAGTTCGCCGAACTGTGGGGAGATCACCCACTACCGAACATTGGAACCTACCCCTTATCTCACCGTATACACGCAGGACATGCACTCGACTTCATTCGTTACGCAGCCACTGTACAAGGCAACTACAAAACAGCTAGCGAAGCCGCGTGGAGAATGGCCAACAGGATAACAGGCGAAGCTGTCTTAGTTCGTGGAGGACAAAAGCGTGTATCAGCTCCGTGGCTGGTACTAAAGATTTTCGGAAAATGGGATGAACTGCTCGCCTTGACTCCAGCCCATCAGGGAACACCTTACCTGGATGGCATCTGGTCCTATGCGCTTGGCAGTGCTCATTTAGCCAAAGGGAATATAGACGCAGCATTCCAGGAGTTGGTCAATCTGAAAACGATCGCGGAAGCGCCCAACGCAGATGAGTATAGGGTAGGTGCCACCCCTGCTTCAGCCGTTTTGCGGTTGGCAGCTTTTGGCCTTGAGGGTGAAGTATTAATGGCACAAGGTGATCTATCTGGAGCCATTGAAGCGTTTCGTGCAGGCGTGGCTATTGAAGATCAGAACAACTATACCGAGCCCCCTGACTGGGCCCAGCCTATGCGTCACTATTTGGGAGCCGCCCTCCTAAAATCTGACCAGCCCGAAGCAGCGGAGGTAGTTTATCGTCGGGATTTGCGCTGGAACCAGAACAACGGTTGGTCACTGTTTGGTTTGCATCAAGCATTGGTTGCCCAGAACAAACAACGCGAGGCCAGTAAGGTTTTCAAGCAATGGCAGAAAGCATGGGCTGCTGCGGATATCACTTTGACAGCCTCGAATCTAAATTAAATATTTAAAAGGAGTAAAGATGTCTAATCCATTAATAATTTACGGTGTACCGTTTTCTCAGCCAGTTAGAGCCGTTTTATGGCTTATGTTGTACAAGCAAAAACCTTTTGAGATGGTTTTAATTAATCCAGGCTCTTCGTCTGAAGGCGGCAGTCGTCATCCTGATTATCTAGCTAAATTCCCAACTGGGACAATACCTAGTATTGAAGACAAAGAAACGGGATTTGTTTTATCAGAATCTCACGCGATTATGTGCTACCTCTGTAATAAGTTTGATTGGAATGATTTATATCCCAGTAATCATGAGGAGCGAGCGAAAGTTGATTCTTATTTGCACCTTCATCACAGAAATGTAAGAGAGGCTTCTATTGGCTTGGTAGCACCTAAGGTTCGAAAAGATTTAAACTTTTCTGAAGATTTTCTGAAAATTTCGCAGGCGAATATAAATAAGGCCTTTAAGGCATTAGAGGATGGATGGTTAGCTCAATCTCGTTATCTTACTGGAGATCAATTAACGATAGCCGATATGAGTGCTTATGTTGAAATAGGGCAATTACAGAGCAAGTTTACAAATGTTTATGACTTTGCACCTTTTCCCAACATAAGAAGGTGGTTGGAAGACATGAATCAAGTTGCTTATCACGATGAAGTTCATGCTTCGTTATACGAGCTAGGCGATATAAGTAGTGAAGCCCCTTCGATGGAAACAATTATCAGTGCAAATAAGAAAGGGCTTGTTGTCCTTCAGGAGCAACTAGCTGATATGTAAGACTAATAGAACTAATTCAAGTGAATATAGTCGTACTCTGTATTAGTGATTCATTATTAAGGAAAAGATAAATGAAAATTAAGCAGAAAACCATATCAAAAGTTATCACCTTTTTGATTCTTTCTCTCGTTATTTCTAGCTGTGCTTACAGTTCTTTGCAACCTGAAACTTATTCTAGGGATGCTGCGCAAGAGATGCGCAATGTGTTTTACGGTGAGGTAGTGAAGGTGAAAACAGTCAATATAGAAGGCGATATAAAGAGCGGTTCTTTGGTAGGCGGAGTGGTAGGTGCAGCAGCCGGCTCAGGTGTAAGTGATGGCGAAATAGAATCTTCCATAGGTGCCACTTTAGGAGCGGCAGTGGGTTCAGCTTTGGGATCTAAGTTGTCACAGAAAATCACGAAGAAAGAAGGTGTGCAACTTACGATTAATTTGGATGACAATCGAACCGTCTCAGTGGTTCAAGAAGTTGGTGAATACCAATTCAAAATAGGAGATTTAGTAGAGCTGGTTACCGTTAAGGGTAAAACTAGAGTCTCCCCTTCACAGTAGCTAAAAGTACAACCAGCTTTACATTTAGGCGCATGGAAGCTTTCTTATTGAAATAAGAAGAAGTGAAAAGAAAATAAATTCACTTATATTTTGAAAGAAAGATAACTGGTGAAGCAAATTCCTTTAAACCTAAAATGGTTGTTAGTGAGTCTGATTTTTCTGGTACCCTTTCTCGCAGCAGCAGAGGCTAATGTTAGAGGTGAATTTAAATTGGTAAATGATGTCTACAAGATACTAACACTTGAGGAGTGGGAAAATGCCTCCAAAACAGGTTTTGTTGTCACGGAATTAGATAAAAAAGATGGTTTTATTCATCTTTCAACCTCCAGTCAACTGGCAGCAATTTTATCTCTTTTCTTTACTCAGCATGAAAAATTAGTTCTGCTTCAGCTTAAACAAGAAGAGATCAAAGATTCACTTATTTTTGAAGATCCAGTTCCAAAAGGTGAACTTAGTGGACTATTTCCTCATCTCTATTCTGATCTAGCAATTAATCAAGTATCACAAATGTGGCATCTCGAAAGAGGAGCATTTATTTTGCCTGAAGAGGTTCTTCTGCAAGATAAGCATTAGGTAACGATTGAGTGGGATGAATAAATACGACTACACAAAATTATCTGCTGTTAATCAAAAGGAAAAAATCAAAAAATTTCTTCAATGGAAAATAAGAATAAGCATAAAGTTTTACAATTGGGCTTATCCTATAACCAAGATTACTAGATGGTGGATTAATTTGACTATTAGACTTTACAACAAACACTTTCTTGATCCAGATGAAGAACCTATACCCCAGATTAAATAAAAGAGAAGTAAAGTGAATGCAGATTTTCTAACCAGCACCAACAAATTGTTTGATAAAGCCCTGAAATATACAGATATTTCTCCTGATTTAGCTAAAAGAATTAAGGTATGTAATTCAACTTATACGATTAATTTTGGCGTCAAACTAAGAGATGAAATTCATACTTTTACTGGCTGGAGATCCGTTCACTCTGAGCATATAGAGCCAGCAAAAGGTGGTATTAGGTATGACTTGGCCTCTTCACAAGAGGAAGTTGAAGCTTTAGCTGCTCTGATGACTTATAAATGCGCAATAATTGAAGTTCCTTATGGAGGTTCCAAAGGTGCTTTAAAGATCAATCCAAAAGACTGGACAAAAACAGAAATAGAAAAAATTACTCGCCGCTTCGCACAAGAGCTGATTAAAAGAGATCTAATTA
>ENA-ORXI01002046-ORXI01002046.1-sediment-metagenome-genome-assembly--contig:-NODE-2046-length-15092-cov-45.428505_pt1 | contig 15092 bp, 9 predicted proteins | sample MGYA00237861_ERZ511468 | MGnify/ENA primary metagenome ERZ511468 (study PRJEB26299, sample SAMN06266213) | sediment metagenome | isolation source: Hudson Canyon methane seep mesocosm | place... | reverse complement strand
GCAGCTTGGTAGCGCACTTGGTTTGGGTCCAAGGGGTCGCAAGTTCGAATCTTGCATCACCGACCACTTTTGATTTACGCATCTTTCTAAAAATTCAAATAATCTATTAACATCATGTACTGCCCTTGCAGATATTTTTACTATCGTTAAAGCCAATTTCGTTTTACAAATCGCACACTAAAATTACTTGCTAAATATTAGCTGTCGTTGGCAACTTTATCGCCAAGAAGGTTTGACTGACTAACACAGTGCATTTGATGGTGAGATAAACTAAAAACTAATAAGCGTGGCAAGCGGAATTCAATAAACATGTAACTTATCAATACCATGTCTATTAAAGCTTAAATATAATTAACTAAGCGCATTAAGACAGTAACCGTGATTGGCATAAATCAATAAAATCTTCGACGGGTATTGGCTTCGAAATAAAATACCCTTGACCATAATCACAACCCAATGATGCTAAGTAATCAAAGTGTTGCTGTGTTTCAATCCCCTCTCCAACAAGTTTTAACTTTAAGCTATGACCAATAAGAACAACTGCTTCCACTAAACTAGCGTCTGTTTGGTCTGATATTGCTCCTTCAATAAAAGAGCGATCTATTTTTAATACATCAATAGGAAAATGTTTTAAATAACTCAATGAAGAGTAACCAGTACCAAAGTCATCCATATGTATATCAACACCTAAATCTCTAATGTCCTGTAGAGAGGAAATCATTTCTTGAGAGTTATCCATTAATAAACTTTCTGTAATTTCAATTTTTAAGTAGCTTGGTGCGATATTATTATCAACCAGGGCTTTGCGAATAACACTTGTAATCGGTATTTCACTCGTTTGTTTGCACTGTCTACTTGACACATTAACAGCAACTTGAATCTTTAACCCAAGATCATGCCAATGCTTTAAATCTTGACATGCCTGCTCAATAACCCACTGACCGATTGGCTCAATTAAACCGGTTTCTTCTGCAATACTGATAAAGCTATCGGGGTAAACTAAACCGTCTTCAGGGTGTTGCCAGCGAATTAAAGCCTCTGCTCCGATAAAGTCACCGGTACTTAAAGAAACAACGGGCTGATAGTGCAAAACAAACTCTTGCTCTTTTACGGCTTTTCTTAATGCTTGTTCTACTTTCATTCGAGCAGTAACAACCTCATTCATACTCGAGGTAAAAAATTTATAGCCATCTCTGCCTGACTCTTTTGCTTGGTACATTGCCGTATCAGCATTTTTAAGTAACACTTCCACATTATTACCATCGGTTGGTGCGATAGTAATTCCGATACTTGCAGAAACCACGGCCTCGTTTTTACCTGCATCATTATCACTATTCAACATAAAAGGGGCTGATAACTTAGCAAGAATTTTCTTCACTATTCTCTCAATGTCTATTCTGTTAACCGTTCCTGCCAAAATAACTACAAACTCGTCCCCACCAAAGCGGGCAACAGTATCACTTTCTCGAATACAATTATTTAACCTTAATGCGGCCAATTTTAACAGCTCATCACCACTATTATGTCCCCAGGTGTCATTAACATTTTTAAAACGATCTAAATCTATAAACATTAAAGCTAGTTGATTATATTGATTTTTTTCATGGTTAATTTCAAAGTGCAAACGTTCTAAACACATTTTTCTATTCGGTAAACCGGTTAAAGAGTCATAATTTGCTTGTAACCAAATATCTTCTTCATATTTCTTATGCTTGGTAATATCTGAAAATAAACTAATATACTGAATAGGCTTGTTACTCGTATCTCGAACCACACTAATCGCTAAAAACTCGGGATATATTTCGCCATTTTTTCTTTTATTCCAAATCTCTCCTTGCCAGCTGTTCGATTTTTCTAACTCTTTATACATACTGTGATAAAAAGCAGGAGTATGTTTGCCTGAACTCAAAACATTAGGTGGCTTGCCGATGACTTCTGAAGGCTTATAACCACTGATTGTGCAAAAGGCGGGGTTGACCGTTTCTATGAGGTTATTTTCATTAGTGATCATAATCGCCTCTGATGCATATTTGAAAACTGCAGCAGATATTTTTAATTCACTCTCAGATTTTTTTCTTTCCGCTAACATTTGATTAAAAGCATGAGCCATTTCTGCTACTTCATCAGAACCATCAACGGCTAAAGGCACATTAAACTTATGATCAATTTGCATCTGTTTCATTGCATCAGCAATATGTGTTATTTTTTTAACAATACGCTTAACAGTTGTAAAAGATAAATACAGTACACAAAGAAAACCAACAGTAAATATAGCAATAAATGTGAACATCGCGATGCCAGCTTTACGTTCGCTTTGAGTAGCTAAATCTTTCATTTCACTACTAATGTGAATACTAATTTCTCGAAAAAGATCGATGTGTTCAGATGCTAATTGCCACCAATTTTCTTCCACAACATTAATTCTGTACTGCTGAAGCTGGGAAATTGCGATAGTCGCCGCGGTAGCATCAAGCCGCACTTTGGCATCAATGTTGTGTATTGCTACGCCTTCAAGTTTAAGCTGCTGAGCAATTAGTAGCTTTTGCTTATAGTTATTAATTGTTTGCTCTAAAACTTGAATCGACTCTAATTCTTCTGTGGTTAAGTTGTTGAGTTGCCTAAAGGCACTTATATCTTCAGCTGCTAGTACAAAACTCTTGTTAAATTTTTCTATGTACTGTTTTTCGCCTCGTAGAATATAGTTCTTAAAATGATGAATAATGCCATCGTAGCCTAATTCATGTTCAAGATTATATAATTTTTTCTCTCGTGCTAATTTACCGATAAGGCGTTTTCGAATAGCCATAACCTTTTGATGTATAGAAGTATCTAACTGATTTGATAACCATTGCTGATGATGTGTTTCTGAAATAGAAAACAAATCAGCTAGTATTTTGTTTTGTGCATCGCCATACGAAATTGTCTGTTGTAGTTGGCTTATATCAACTTGTTTCGAGTTCAAAATACCATTTAATACACCCCGTTCTTGACCCGCTTTTTCTTGTAGGCGAATAAGGTTGATAAAATCAAGGCTTGAGCGACTGTGTTCGGAGTTTTCTATATTTATTTGTACCTGTGCCATTAAACGAATGAGTTGTTCAATAAAGTTTGAATAATAATCAAAGTAATTAAAGGCTAATTTTGAATCGATATTTTTTCTTTGTTGGACTAATTTTTCTTTATTGAGCATACACCGATGGAATACTGACTTAATAACTTGCAGACTAGCAATGCTATCTAATTGCATATTTTCGAAATCAATTGTTTGGTAAAGTTGACTAAATTTTTTTAATTGCAGATCAGTTTTAATACGCTGTGAAGAAAGTTGCAGTGAGTAGCTTTCATTATGACCCCCTTTCGCCAAAAAACCTTCAGTTAAGCCTCTTTCTTTTTGTAATTCAAAAATTAATCTGTCTATTTTTAAGGAAATTTCAATAGATAAGCTAACTTGCTGCGCTTGATTCATTTCATCAAGGTACTGACTAGTTTGTATCGCACCAAAGTACAATATGACTAACCAAGGAAGTAAAAAAAACACTTTTAACCGAGTGCTAATTTTTAAGTTATAAGGTTTATTGAAAATCATATGAAACAGTTAAAACCTTAAAAAAGTAAGAGAAGATAATGAGCATTGAGATAAAGATACTAACAAAATCCCAAGCAAAGAAATTTGTTTGGAATCAAGTACTATGGTGGTTTAAAAAAGTCGTCGATAATAACTTGCCTCGCTGGTTACTTTATATATAAGCGTAGACAAACACGAACAACTTGTACATTTAAAGTACAATATATGCTAACTGTCTTTTGTTGTTATTCGTATGTTTTCTGATTTTTGGAATAAAGCTAGCACATTTAATTTGGCAAAAAACGTTAACTAGCTAAACAAGCGGCCAACTACCCTTGATACATTGTGTCAAAGTTAGGAATTGAGCTTTCCCACACCGGCGTGGTTTTACCTAAGTATTCTTTTACGGCATCAAAAAATAGTCGTGTTCTCACAGGTAAATCTCGATGAGGATATACCGCATACATTGCACTGTATTCCATCAACTTTAGATCAGGTAATAACGGAATCAACGAGCCATCTTTTACTTCATCTTTGATAATAAAGGCGGGGGCTAAAATATAAGCCGTGCCAGAAAGTGCCTTCATTAGCAAAACTTCACCGTCATTGGCTCGGAATGTACTTTGTGTTTTTTGCTCACAAATTTCATCGTTGTCATTGTAATAATGAATACTATCAACTCTTAATGATTGATTGGCATAACTTGCTGCGGGAAAAGTGATTAACTCTTCTATTGATTTGGGCATACCATAGGTATCAATAAATTCCGGTGAAGCAAGTAATAAAAAGCGATTACGAGCAATTTTACGCGCGATTAATGAAGAGTCTTTCGGCTCACCAATTCTAAACGCTAAGTCAAAACCGTCTGCAACAATATCTACCAACATATCGTCAAGATGCAACTCTACTTCAACCTGAGGAAAGCGCTTTTGAAAGTCATTAATCACTGGTTGTAAAAACCGTCGACCAATGGTGGTGGTAGCCGTTATTTTTAAAATACCACGAGGCTCTTGGTGATAGTTTTCCGCTAATCTGATGGTATCGCCAAGCAACTCTCTTAGTTGCTGAGCTTTTTTAACCATTTCCGCACCAGCGGCTGTCAGTGAAAAAGAGCGTGTGGTTCTATTGAGCAGTCTAACACCTAAGTCATCTTCCAAGCGACTCATTTGCTTTGATATCACCGAGCGATCGATATTGCGTGCTAGCGCCGCTTTCGCAAAAGAGCCTCGTTCTACAACGTCTAGCAATAAAAGTAATCGACTTGTGGTATCCATATTTTCTATCTACAAAGTTTGATTGGTGCAATTTTGGCACTAATGAAATTAAAAAACTATACTTTTTCTCTACAAGTGAGTTCCGTATGATCACCGTCATTATTCAAGGGGACTCTCTAATGTACAAACACCTGCTAATTACCATTATTTTCAGTATTGCCATTGCGCTTGTTGGCTGCAGTGAAGAAACAGCACCGGCACCTGCTACACAATTTATTCAACCGATTGATGTGGCAGAAGTATTATCTAAACCTGTGCAAAGCTGGCACACCTATACCACCCGTATTGAGTCTCCTGAAGAAGTGGCATTAATGCCAAGAGTCTCAGGGGTTATTGAGCATATCGCTTTCCAAGAAGGCGACACAGTTGCCAAAGGTGATTTGCTATTTCAATTAGACAACCGACCATTTGTTGCGGCTGTTGCTAGCCTAGAAGCGCAAGTTGTGAGTGCGCAAGCTGCATTGGCTCAAGCGACAAGCGAAGCTAAACGCGCAGACCGATTAGCCGAGCGTAACGCTATTTCAACCGAACAAACTGAATCACGCAAATCGACTTTACGCCAGCGCGAGGCACAAGTATCTGCACTGCAAGCTCAGCTTGAAATCGCGATGTTAGATGTCGAGTTCACTTCAATTCGTTCGCCAATTAATGGCGTTATTTCACGAGCAAATATTACCAAAGGTAATAACATTATTGCCGGACAAAGTATTCTGACTTCAATTGTCTCGAACAAAAAAATGTACGCTTACTTTGATATCGATGAACGTACTTGGAACAATTCATTTAGTAAAGTTGCCGCCGAAAGTAAACAGCAAGTGGTGATGCAAAAAGTCGGACAGAAAGGTTTTTCTCACACTGGCCATATTAACTTTATCGACAACCAAATTAACGCATCAACAGGTACATTAAGGGTTCGTGCAGTATTTGAAAATATCGACCATGAAATTAGAGCCGGCTCTTTCGCTCGCATTAAATTGGCGGCTAATGCCATTACCGAACAAATTATTATTCCAAGTAAAGCTATCGGTACTGATTTAAAAAATCGTTTCGTCTTAGTGGTTGGCGAAAACAATATTTTGCAATACAAACTGGTTGAAGTGGGGGAGCGTTACGGAAAATTACGCGCTATTACTTCTGGTTTATCAAAAGGCGATATTATTGCCGTTAATGGTCCTGCGCGTGTTGGCCCAGGTATGCCTATTGCGCCGCATAATGTTGTTATTGAAAGCGATGGTATTGCTTTTACTTTAAATGCAACTGATAGCAAAAACTTACTTGCAAAGCGCTAAGGATAAATAATGAAATTTTCACATTTTTTCATCCAACGGCCGATTTTTGCGGCCATGTTATCACTGGTTATTTTAATTGCGGGTGGCATCTCGTTATTTCAATTACCGGTTAGTGAATACCCTGAAGTTGTACCCCCAACAGTTGTTGTTACCGCGAGTTACCCAGGAGCAAACCCTGAAGTTATTGGCCAAACAGTAGCAACACCATTAGAGCAAGAGATTAATGGTACCGAAAATATGTTGTACATGTTTTCACAAGCAACTAGCGATGGCCGCATGACACTTACCGTGACTTTTGCTTTAGGAACAGATTTAGACCGAGCACAAGTGCAAGTACAAAACCGCGTAAACAGTGCATTGCCACGTTTACCACAAGAAGTGCAACGACTAGGTGTGGTTGCAGAAAAATCATCACCTAACTTAACTATGGTGGTGCATCTTTATTCACCTGAAAAAACTCATGATACGGCATACTTATCTAATTATGCTGACTTGTATATTAAAGACCAAATTACCCGTTTAGACGGCGTAGGTGATGTAAAACTATTTGGTGGTGGTCAATACTCAATGCGAGTTTGGTTAAATCCTGACGCACTATCAGCTCGTGAGCTTACCGCCAACGATGTTATTGCCGCTTTACGTGAACAAAACCAACAAGTTGCCGCTGGTAGTTTAGGCGCTCAACCTGCTGCTAACGACAACCAATTTCAAGTGTTGCTCAATGTTAAAGGTCGTTTAAATAGCATTGAAGAATTTGAACAAGTTATTATCAAAATTGGTCAACAAGGGCAAATTACTCGCCTTAAAGATGTTGCACGATTAGATTTAGGCCAAGACAATTATTCATTACGCGCACTGCTTGATGGTCAACCTGCGCTAGCAATGCCTATTTTTCAACGCCCAGGATCAAATGCGATAGAGTTATCTGATCAAGTGCGCGCAACTATGGCAGAACTTTCTAAAAGCTTTCCTGCCGGTGTTGAGTATGACATTGTTTATGATCCAACGGTATTTGTCCGTGGCTCAATTGACGCGGTTATTACCACGCTATTAGAAGCCATAGTGTTAGTGGTTATCGTGGTAATTTTGTTCTTACAAACCTGGAGAGCATCAATTATCCCATTGATTGCCGTGCCTGTTTCCCTAATTGGTACTTTTGCGGTTATGCAATGGCTAGGCATTTCTATCAACACACTATCGCTGTTTGGTTTAGTACTGGCCATTGGTATTGTCGTCGATGATGCTATTGTCGTAGTTGAAAATGTTGAGCGTAATATTGAAAAAGGCTTATCACCATTAGAAGCAACACGTGTTGCCATGACCGAGGTAACAGGCCCTATCATTGCTATTGCTTTGGTATTAGGTGCAGTATTTATCCCAACAGCCTTTATCAGTGGTTTATCAGGTGAATTTTATAAACAATTTGCCTTAACTATTACTATTTCTACATTTATTTCAGCCTTTAACTCGTTAACGCTATCGCCAGCATTAGCAGCATTGCTATTGAAATCTCACGACAGTAAGCCAGATAAATTAACCGTTTTACTCAATGCGCTATTTGGTAAGTGGCTATTCACGCCTTTTAACAAGGTATTTGATAAAGGTGCAAATGGTTATCAAAAACTGGTGCAGAAATTGATTCGTATGAGCATGCTCGTCGGCTTCATTTATATCGCCTTAGTTGGCGGCACAATAACGTTATTTAACCAAGTGCCGGGTGGGTTCATTCCCGCACAAGACAAACAGTACTTAGTGGCTATTGCGCAGCTGCCTGATGCAGCAAGCTTAGACCGTACACAAGCAGTTGTTGAACAAATGGAAGAAATAGCCCTGCAAGTGCCTGGTGTTGCACATACCGTTGCCTTCCCGGGGCTGTCAGTCAATGGTTTTACTAATAGTCCAAATAGCGCGATTGTATTTACCCCGCTTGATGCTTTTACCGATAGACAAGACCCCAGCAAATCAGCAATGGCAATTGCCGCTCAGCTAAATCAACGATTTACCGCGATTGATGCGGCATTTGTTGCGGTATTTCCACCACCACCAATTCAAGGTTTAGGCACTACTGGTGGTTTTAAACTGCAAATTGAAGACCGTGCTAACAAGGGTTTTGAAGTGTTATTTAATAACCTACAAGCGGTGATTAACAATGCGAGAAAAGATCCAGCATTAATGGGCTTATACTCTAGTTTTCGTATTCAAGTACCACAAATGGATATTGATATTGACCGCGAACAGGCACTTATTCAGGGTATTCCATTAGACGAAGTATTTGACGCACTACAAGTTTATTTAGGCTCTGTTTATGTTAATGACTTCAACTTATTCGGTCGTACCTATCAAGTTAAAGCCCAAGCAGATGCTGAATTTAGACAAGACCCAGCACAAATATTGAACCTGAAAGTACGTAACCGCCAAGGTAACATGGTGCCGCTAGGTTCAGTGCTAACCGTAACGCCAACCACAGGCCCTGATCGTGTGATGCATTACAACGGTTATCCTACCGCTGAATTAAACGGTAGCCCAGCGCCAGGTTATAGCTCTGACCAAGCACAAAAGGCAATTGAGTTGATATTAGCAAGCACCTTAGAACAAGGTATTGAATATGAGTGGACTGAAGTGACCTATCAGCAAATATTAGCTGGCAATACCATGGTGTATGTTTTCCCATTAGTAGTACTGTTAGTCTTTATGGTACTTGCTGCACAATACGAGAGTTTACGTTTGCCATTAGCAATTATATTAATTGTGCCGATGACCATATTCTCAGCATTATTAGGCGTGTGGTTGGTAGGCTCAGACAACAATATTTTTACCCAAATAGCGTTAATTGTATTGGTGGCCCTAGCGTCGAAAAATGCCATCTTAATGATTGAATTTGCTAAAGACCAACACGAAAAAGGCTTGTCACATTTAGACGCCATTATTGAAGCATGTCGTATGCGTTTACGACCAATATTAATGACATCGATAGCTTTTACGGCTGGCGTAGTGCCGCTTGTATTAGCCACAGGTGCAGGTTCTGAAATGCGACACGCCATGGGTAATGCAGTATTTTCAGGCATGATAGGTGTCACCATATTCGGACTATTATTTACGCCAGTTTTCTACATGCTACTCAGCAAAAGTAAACAACAAAAGGTCGCTGAACAGACCCACGCTTAAGATAAGAAACGACAAGATTTAAATTACTGTGTTTAACCAAATCACATTATTTAATATAAATGAAGCGCATCTAACAATTTCCATACTTGCAGTTGTTAGATGTGTAACAGAATGCTTTAATAGCTAAAAAAGTAATATTGGTTTCACTATTTTAGTGTTAATTATGCAGATGAATAGCTATCAGCAATTAACAGTCGCTGAAACCATAAATTAATCAATGAGTTCGATACTTTATGCCTGCTAACATTACTGCGCAACTATACGACTTACCCAAAACAATGAAAGCCATTGTTTTAGAAACGCCTAATGAGCAAATTCAACTTGCTGAGCTTACGTTGCCATTACCGCAATGTGATGAAAATGAGATCTTAGTCAAGGTTGAAGCGGTTGGGTTAAATCCATTAGATGCGCAGTTTGCTAAAACAGGTTTTAGTCAGTGGCATTACCCACACATTTTAGGGCTCGATGCCGTTGGCACCGTAGTACAAGCTAACAAAGGCAGTTTCCCTAGCGTTGGCGATAGAGTGATGTGGCATTCGAACCTATCACAACACGGCGTATTGAGTGAGTATGCAAAAGTAGCTAACTTTGCAGTGTCAGTTATTCCTGATGGCGTAAAGTCCAATATTGCCGCCACTATTCCTTGTGCTGGTATGTCGGCATTAATTGCCTTAGAAAAAATTAAAATTGTTGAAGGCGATACGGTTTTTATCGAAGCTGGTGCTGGTGCTGTCGGCCAATTCGCTATTCAGTTTGCTAAACAACGCGGCGCAGATGTTTTTACAACGGCCTCTAAATGTAATCACAAACTGGTGAAAAAATTGGGTGCCGATGTCGTTTTTGATTACAACGATAAAAAATTATGTGAAAAAATTCGTTCCACTTTAGGGCCACAAGGTTTTGATGCCGTGGTAGATTCTATTGGCGGTGAAACAACCGTAAGAAATATCGAACTCATGCGTTTTTGTGGTCGTATTGCTTGTTTAAAAACATTACCTGCATTGCCGGCAGAATTAATGTTTAGAAAGGCTCCTAATATTAGTATCGTTTCTTTAGGCGGTGCTTGGTTAGCCAATAGTTTATGTGCGCAACAACATATGAGCTTTATGAGTAAACTACTATTAGAAAATGTCGCCTGCGGTGATGTATCAGTGCCAGAGCTAGCGCTTGTCGATTTTGACGCACAAAGTATTTCGAAAGCATTGCACACGCAAATTGATGGTGGCTTTACTGGTAAGCAGATAGTAGAAATAAGATAATTCTCAACTGAAACCCACTAGGTTTACTTCTTTGTTTATCTAGTTACTACATTCGCAATTTTTCTTAATTGTTACCACTTTTTCGTAAGCGTTATAATTCCTATTACTAACTCATTTTAGCGCTTCAATTAAAATCAATATCCCAAATACCACTTTATTTTCGCCAAGTGACATTTGGTTGACAATTGCCTCTCTATAATTCCCACACTTTAGTCAATACTCACCTATAAAGGTTTATTATGAATACGTTAAATAAATTTTTAACAGCTATTACTCTTCCTACACTCGCTTTAGTTTCTTCTGCGGCACAAAGCGTTGAAATTTCAAACGGCCCTGACCGCTTAAACATCGGTTTAGGTATTAAAGTTGAATCTTCTCCTTTCGTTGACGTTAGTAACGACAGTATTCCCATTATTGCTGGCAGTATTAAACAAGGTGGTTTTTATTGGCAAGGCAACGAACTTGGCTACCGCTTTATTGAAAACAAGAACTTTCAATTCGCAACAATCATTCGACCGTTCGAAGGTTTTGACTTAGAAGCTGATGATTTATCAGAAGGCTATAAAGGTTTTGAAGAACGCGAAGGTAAGATGGAATACGGCTTCAGCGCGGCTTTTAATACTGGTCCTGTTGTTACCACTATTACCCCTCTATACAACGGCGAAGGTATGTCGCTTGAATTAGATGCAAGTCGTAAATGGGTTTCTGACAACTATGTTTTCAAACTGAAAGGTTATGTTAGATATGACAGTGCCGACTACCAAAACTATTACTTTGGTATTACTGAAGATGAGATGAACAATCCACTAAACCATAAAATTAATAGCGCATACAAAGCCGACAGTGGCATCAGTTACGGTGTGAAAGCTATTGCTTCTTATCAAGTTAGTGAAAGTTTCTACGTTCAAGGTTTACTAGAAGCAGGTAAATTAGACAGCTCTATCACTGACTCAGACCTTGTTGACAGTACCAATATTTTTGGTGCGGCTATAGGCATCGGCTACCGATTCTAATCATTTACTTATTGGCATAACTGAAAACAGCAGGAGGAAACTCCTGCTATATTTGATCAGGGTTTAGTAATGAAAAAAACAACAAAATTATTTTGCCTAACGGCAGTACTGGCATTAACAGCGTGTTCATCATCAATACGTTATTTTCAAGGCCAAGATGATTGGTACCGCGACTTACGTCAAAGTGGCTGGCAAGCATCTGGTGCAAACAAACAAATCGTAACGCAAGTTATTAATCGTATTGAAGCGAAAAATCAAAATCAAGACACTCGTTTTGACCTTGCAACCAGCGAATATAAAAGTGGCAATTGGCATTATGAATGGGACAACGCAGGTCAGCAGGCAAATGCCGATGGTCATTTTCTAGCGGCAAGTATGTACTACACCATTGCAGCGTACCCGTTTATCAACGAGCAACCTCGTTCTAATGATTCATACCAAAATGCCTTAAAGAATTATCAACAAGCTGTTGAAAGCGATGGCTCTGTACTGGAGCAGATCACTGTTTCAACTCAAGATGGCGAAGCAAAAGCCTTTTTGCATTTACCCAAGCAGCAACCGAATAAGGTGATGCCTGTTTTAGTGATGACAAATGGCAGCGACCACGCATTAACTCAGCTTTACCCTATTTATCGCGATTATATTAAGGAAGCAGGTTGGGCGATGGTAACTTTTGATTTACCAGGTCTAGGCAGCAATAATAGTTTTGCACAACACACTGATCGTACTAATGTTATTCATCAGCAACTTATTAAAAAGCTTAAGCAAGACCCTCGACTACAGTCAGATAAAATTGTCTTAATGGGGAAAAGTTTTGGTGGCAACGCGGCAATTAAAACTGCCTTCACCAATCGTGATGATATTGCTGGTGCTATTAGCTGGTGTGGCGCGGTAAACGGCCCATTTCTAAAGTTCGGCTTTATCATGACATTGCTACCAGACATGACTCGGGATGCACTATTGTCTCGCTTTAACTTACCGCAAGATAAACTGTCGCAGCAAGGCAAAGCACTAGCGTTATCGTCACAGTATTTGGGCAAAGTAAAAACAAATGTGCCAATGTTAGCGATTAACCAAGGCAGTGATAAAATTTCTCCCGTAAGTGATATGCGCTTAATCGCAGAATCTTCTACACAAGGGCAATACATCGTTGTAGAAGAAGAAATTACGCAGGGACATTGTTCATCTGACAACTTAACCATGCCACTGGTTGTTAATTGGTTAAATCAGCAGTTCCCAATTTAGCGATAACGTGTAATTTTTCATGCTAATAATACGTCAAGAAAGCTGCTATTTTTCGCTTTCTTGGCTACTTTTATTATCGATGCAACAAGTAACAAAATTGAGCACAAACAAGGTTATAGTTTAAAAAAATTGATAAGCTCAAGCTAACTGAATTTTTAAGGGCAACACCTGTGTTACGAATATTAATCACTGAAGATCATCTCGACCTTGCAGAAAATATTGGTGACTTCTTAGAAACTAAAGGCCATCAATCTGATTATGCCTATGACGGGCAAATGGCAGTTTCGCTCGCTGCTGAGAACGCTTACGACGCCATTATTATGGACATTAACATGCCTAAAATGGATGGCTTAGCAGCGACGACCGCAATTCGCCAAAGTGACAAACCGTCAACCCCTATTCTAATGTTAACAGCCAACGATACGCTAACCGATAAACTCGCTGGTTTTGACGCCGGCGCTGATGACTATATTGTTAAACCGTTTGCAATGGCAGAGCTATATGCTCGCTTACAAGCACAGATACGTAGAATAAATCACGACTATGTTAACGAGTTAACTTTTGAACAATTAACACTAAACCAAAACAATAAAACCGGCTGGGTGGGTAAGCAAGAAATACCACTCACTTTAGCAAGCTTTAAAATATTACAACTACTTGTTAAGCAACAACCTGAGATAGTTGATAAAAAAGAAATAGAATTTCAGCTTTGGGGCGATTTAAAACCTGAAAATGATGTACTTCGCAGCCATATTTATAAAGTTAGAAAAATATTATCAACATATTTACCACAGCTAAAAATAACGTCAAAACATGGTCAAGGTTATAAATTAGAGAGCATAGATCATGAATGATAGCGCCAATATAATTAAAAAAAAGCTTAATAAACTCAGTTTGAGTCAACGTCTTAAATTTACCTTAATAACAGGCTTTATTGTTATTGCACTACTCGGCTCAATCGCCTTAGTGGTTATTAGTAAATCAATAGAAGATAATATTTTTGAAAATCAATTGCAGTCAATTGTTAATCAATATGAAGGCCTCTCCCCAGCACAACAGGAAAAATATTCCAGTATTAACCTGATGATATATCGCAACCTAGCAAAGGTGCCTTCACAGTTTCGCAGTAAGTTAGCCGAGTTAGCCCCTGGTATTCATGATATTGAATTTTCCGTTCACGAAGAATTTCACATCGCCGTGGTGCAAACTGATAATTCCCCAATATATTTCTTTTACGATGTTTACGATTTGGAAATTAGTGAAGAGTCTGAGATTGTTATTCTCGAAATAACATTAGGGTTATTTATGCTGCTATTACTTGTGCTTTTAGTTATTTTCCAAAGCACTGTTAACAAAGCACTAAAGCCAATGTTTGAGCTGATCAGCCAAATTAAAAATACTGATGGCACGACAGTAAATACCTTTATAAACCCTGGATTTGCAGAAAATGATCAAGAAATGGGTTTACTTTATCGCACCCTCAACGAATACAGCGATCGTTTATCAAGCTTTATTGAGCGTGAGCGTGAATTTACTGGTTTTGCTAGCCATGAATTGAGAACACCTGTCACTATCATCAAAGGCGCGACTGAATTACTCGAGCTACAACAGCAACCAAACACGACAAAACAAATACAGCGCATTAAACGGGCAACACAAGAAATGGAGGATATGATCAATGTATTATTAAGTTTGGCGCGTGAACGTAAAGAAACCAATATAGAATCAGCCCCAATTCAACAGCTTTTCAACGACCTAATAAAAGCTTATTCACCACGTGCCAACAAGCACAATAAAAACTTTATATGCCAAGGCAGCATCAGTTCAAATATATCGGTGCCAAGCACTCATTTTAATATTGCTGTAGAAAACCTATTGATCAATGCCATTAAATATTCTGACGGCAAAAACATAGATATTAAACTATCAGAAAATAGCATCAGCATTTGTAATAACACAGGTAGCCAGCCTAAGCATATTCAAGGCTATGGCTTGGGAAAGATAATTATTCAACGGATATGTGAACAGCAAAACTGGCTATTTACACTGAATGAATTTGAACAAAGGCTAACCGCTACTATCAAATTCACAAATTAATACCTACCTAATAACTGCCAATTCTCTTCAACCATTACTATCAGTAGTGGTTTTTTTGTCCGTTACATCAGATACTAAGAATCAAAATATAAATAATAATAAGGATACCCATTAATGACGCCCACACATAATGATTCAATCGATGAATTACAAAAAAAGGAAACAGCGCAAAGCTCTGTTTTCTA
>ENA-ORXI01002044-ORXI01002044.1-sediment-metagenome-genome-assembly--contig:-NODE-2044-length-15101-cov-4.708866_pt1 | contig 15101 bp, 11 predicted proteins | sample MGYA00237861_ERZ511468 | MGnify/ENA primary metagenome ERZ511468 (study PRJEB26299, sample SAMN06266213) | sediment metagenome | isolation source: Hudson Canyon methane seep mesocosm | place... | reverse complement strand
GGCAAATTTAAATTAACAGATACCGCGGTAGCATGTGCTCGGTTTGATATTAAGTTATTTACCAATTGAGGCTCAGATAAGACAATACCTTTTAGCTCATTTAAGCGCTCAAGTGTTAATACATCTGGATTTAACACCAAATCTTCAACGATCAGGTCATCCTCTTCAACCCAGGTATGTTGATAATTGGTAACCGAATCTACCCGAGAGGAATAAGGCATCTTCCAGGCTTCTTTAGTTAACTGTTGAATGCTTTTCAGGGTCTCATTTGTGAAAATTGCTTCATCTTGGGCGGCAATAACAAAGGTAATATTATCGCTTTTTGTGTATGTTTCCTGGTTCAGCTCATGGGCTAATAATTGTGGATTATCATCACTAAAAAAGATTTTGTAATCGCTTTCAAACCGGAGGGACGCCATGCCTGCGCCTAAAGCAACAATCAACACCAGGCTAAATAAACTAAACCCAACTCGATACTTGACCAGAAGATCTGCTAATTGATTAACCATAAAGATAAAGTCCTTTTTAATATTATTTTTCAAGGTGCTATTTTTCAGGGTACGCAGAAATGCTGAAAAACAAATGTTGACACCATATACATAAGACCAGAAGCGTTACAAAAATACAATCTTTTTACTTGAAAATTAACAAAAAACACAGCAATACCATAAATATCAATCTAAGCTTTAATTGATAAGGTGTAGGTGGCGTAGGTGTAGATACTAATTACCTGCGCCTTATTCATGCCGATACAATAGTTTGCAATTATTTTGACTTTCAATTTTAGCCATATAAATGAAAACAATAAATAAGTTACCTTCCGATAAAAACAAAAGTTCAAAACTCATTGAGGTGAAGCTTCCTGCTGACTGCCTGGAAATTGGCATGCATGTAACTCGTCTAGATAGATCATGGACAGAAATTCCCGTGCTGCTACAGGGGCTCACCATCAACTCATACAGTGATGTAGAGCTACTCATAGAGCACTGCCATTACGTGTACATAGAAATTGATAAAGAGTTCTGGATTGAAAATCGCCATAATATTGGAGGTGAAGAAGATACGCAAAAACAGCATCCGGGCTTTAGAGAAACAACGCCTTTCAGAGAAGAGCTCCCCCGTGCAAAATTAACATTAGAAAAAACTCATGCCCATGTTGAAAAAGTATTAGATTCAATTGAGAACGATGAAGCTATTGATATTGGTGAATCCAGGGCTATTATTTCTCGCTGCGTGAAAAGCATTTTATCTAATGCCAATGCATTACTCTGGCTTACCAAAATAAAAGATCAGGATTATTACACGGCAGAACATTGCATGCGCGTGGGTATTTTAGCCATTGCTTTCGGTCGTTTCTTAGGCTTAGAAGAGAATGAACTTGAGCTTCTGGGTATGGGAGGAATGCTACACGATGTGGGCAAGATGAAAGTACCAAAGGATATCCTTAATAAGCCTGCTCGCCTTAATCGTATTGAATTCGACATCATGCGCCAACATTCTATCTTTGGCAAAGAGATTCTTGAACAGTACAAAGAACTTGAACCCATGATCATAGATACCGCCCATTACCATCATGAACGAATTGATGGAAAGGGCTACCCAGAAGGTATTCATGGGGGATATTTGCACAAGTATATAAGAATGATCACTATTGTTGATGCCTACGACGCAATTACCAGTGATCGTACTTATAAAGAAGGCAGTCCGGCCTTTGATGCACTCAAAATTCTATTCTCCGAGCGAGACAAACACTTTGACTCTGAGTTAGTAGAGTCATTTATTCGAATGGTAGGTGTTTACCCTCCTGGAACCTTGGTCGAACTAACAAACGGTGAAGTAGGCATTGTTGTTTCTGCCAATGCAGAGTCACGTTTAAGACCCAAAATAGAATTGGTATTAACAACAGATAAAAAAATACGCTCGCCTTATATCATCAACCTTTTTGATAATATTGTTGATGATAAAGGCGAGGTATATGCCATTAAAACCGGAGTATCTAATGGTACCTATGGGGTTGATGTTAAGAACTATATTCAGTTAAAAAAATAGTGCCTACTGTTACGACCACTTAACTAAAAGTGAGTCGCCCCAATGATAGACAGCAAGCCCTGCAATAACACAAACAGCGCCTACCATTAATGATAGGCCAACCGTTTCTCCATTAAGTAATGTCCCCAATAAAATGGCAAATACAGGGGTAATTAAAGTCACCAATGCCACGGTACTCGGAGCGAGTTTTTGCAAAACATAAAAGTATGAAACAAAGCCAATAAGAGACCCAAATAGCGCTAAATAAACAATCGCTATTATCGATCTTGTACCCCATTCGGTCACAACAAACGGCGCATCAATAAGCATTGAACTTATCCCATAAAGGGGCAATGACAACAATAAAGCTCCCACCGTAGTCGCAAAAGGATGAAGGTGCACATTACTTCGTTTTACCAATACTCCACTGGTGCTAAATAGAATAACAGCAGTAAGAATCAAAACGATACCACTCCAGCCATTATCAGTAAGCATCACATCATCAGCACAGATCACCACTAGACCTGCAACCGCAATAAATGTCGCCAACCAACGCATTTTTGTAAACGATGAATCACCTAAAATACGCTGAGCAATTAAGCCAGAAAATAATGGCGACAAACCAAAAATCACCGATATTAAGCCTGAAGAAATAGACCTTGCAGCCAAATATGTACAGAGCATAGCCCCAAAAATACCTAGTACAGAACACCCATACACATACATTGCCTGCTTGTTCCATGGTAGATGAATACGTCGCCACTTCAGTATCAACAAGCCCACCACCGCTGCAATAGACATACGCAACAAGGCAGCCATAACTGGCGGCACGGTTTCACTACTCCACACCACTCCTAATGGTGTTGTGGACCAAACAATAACAACGGCAGCGTATGCTGCTGGAATAGACATTTTATTTCTCCAAAAAAAAAGACCGAAGCTGAACGCTGCGGTCTTTTGAAAATTACGATTCTTAAATTGTACTAATAACTTTAATTACTCAGTACAGTGACTCCTCGTAACGCATTCAACACACAGCCATTGGCCGACTCGTCGAGAGACGTGTCGCCACTGCATAATCGCTGGGCAATGTTTGGCAAGGAGTGTGTTCATTTTAGTATTAGCTATCAATTTAAGTATATTTAGTTTATCTACATTAACAAAAGGCTCATTAATGCAGCGCCCCCGGATTTTAGTTATAAGAGGGTGCCTGAATGATATTAGTCCAGTAAGTAAAGATAAGTCAATTAAGAGATTTATAAATTCTTTCGACATCACCGCTACGGTACATTTTGGTTGCGGTTTTCTGCAGTTTATTCACCACAGAGGGATCAACAGCAAGATTACAAGCCATGGCTCGCACGGTCGTAAAGAAGACTAACTCCGGTGCACTTATAGGCAGTCGCTCATGTTTGGTTAAAAACTTTGCTGATTCAGTATCAGAAACCCAGAGGTCAATGCGGTTCTTTAAAAGTTTACGTGCATTCAGCTCATTTCGCCCTGCATATTCAACGTTAAAGCCAAAGCTTTCTAGATACTCCCCCACACCACTACCAAGATAACTCCCCAGTTTATAAGCCCTTGCATCTTCAAGTGTCTTCAGCTCTATCGGCCTGTCGGGATGGCTGTATAAGCCGTGCCTTGAGATAAGTACAGGGCTTATCCACTGATACTTAGCCTCTCTCTCTTGGCTTCGTTCAATGGGGAAAATACAGTAGTTATCAGTATCAGAAGTCATCAGAATGGCCCGCTTAGGAGGCATTAGTCGAAGTGTGTATGTGACGTCAGCCTGACGAAACAATTCTTTTATTACACTTACAACAACGCCAGAGGGCACACCATTTTTCTGAACGATAAGTGGCTTTTCAATGAAAGTAACAAGCGTTAAGGGCTTATCTACAGCAAAACTCGCCGACGTAAATAACATCAAAAGTACAAGTGCTACCCGCCACCAATGACTATTTAGTTTACTGCCAAGCACGGATCGCCTCGTCATAACTTAGTGTTTTACCTTTTGGGCTCTCATTACGAGGGGCTTTAGGTGCGCCTTCGCGCTTTAACCATACATCTTCGGGTTCTATTTCATTAAGAACGGGCTTGCACTGCAAGTTTGATTCATTCGCCATCAACTGCATTTCGGCATCCATAGCCTCTGCCATCTTATGCATTGCCCCTGCCACGGTCAATTGCCCTTCAATCGCTCGCGACACAAACTGCCACCAGTAATTAGAAAGCCTTGTATAGTCAGGAACGTTAGCCCCTGTTGGAGTCCATACATCTCGCCCACGACTGCGATAAAACTCAACCAACCCTCCCAGATAAGGGGCTCTTTCAGTCATCGCATCAGACATAATATCGGACTCACGAATAGGGGTTAAGCCTACCAGGGTTTTCTTCAATGAAATTGATTTTGAAACAGCAAACTGAGCATAAAGCCAAGCAGCATCTCTACGTTTTGGCGGCGTATTTTTCAGCAGCGTCCACGAACCTGCATCCTGATACCCCAGTTTCATGCCTTCATCCCAATACGCGCCATGAGGCGACGGAGCCATTCTCCATTTAGGTGTACCATCCTCATTCACGATAGGAAGAGAGGCATCGGTTAATGATGCCGTAAATGCGGTGTACCAGAAAACTTGCTGCGCAATATTCCCTTTTGCAACCCACTCTCCGGCTTCAGTAAAGTTTAGATTTTTTGCTTCAGGGGGTGCGTATTTATCAAGCCACTCAACAAACTTAGTCACCGCGTAAACTGCTGCTGGCCCATCAAGCGCCCCACCCCGTTTTACCGAAGCACCTACAGGCTGGCAACCAATAACCCGAATACCCCATTCATCAACAGGGTAACCATTGGGTAAGCCTTTATCCCCTGCGCCCGCCATAGATAACCATGCATCTGACATACGCCAGCCCAGCGAAGGGTCAGTTTTAGCATAATCCATATGCCCCCAAACGCGCTGCCCATCTATCTCTTTTACATGCACGGTAAAAAATTCAGCAATATCTTCGTAGGCACTCCAGTTTTCAGGCACCCCTAATTCATAGCCATAAAGTGTTTTAAATTGTTTTTTTAACTCTGGTCGAGAAAACCAGTCATGGCGATACCAGTAAAGGTTGGCAAACTGCTGGTCAGGTAATTGATATAATCGGCCATCTGGACCTTCTGTAAATGAGATCCCGATAAAATCATCAAGATCCAAGGTAGGTAGCGTAACAGCCTCCCCCTCTCCGACCATATAATCACTTAAAGCAACAGTTTGACCTGAACGATAATGATAGCCAATCAAATCACTGTCATTTATATAGGCATCATAAAGATTAACGCCTGTTTGAATCTGCGTTTGAAGCTTTTTAATAACATCGTCTTCTCCCGTTAATTCATGCACCACATGAATACCGGTAATTTCACTGAACGCTCTGGCTATTACATTTGATTCGTAAACATGGGTATCTATTCGCTCAGATACCACTCTGATTGTCATTCCCCTATAAGGCTTAGCGGCCTGGATAAACCAGCGCATTTCTTCCATTTGCTCTTCGGGAGAAAGGGTAGACACATTGAACTCATTCTTTAGCCACTTTTTTGCGGCCTGTTCATTAACCGCAACAGTCTCCGCTGCAAACCCCATTTTAGATATGAGAGTTAGCAGAAACAAAAAGCTAAAGGGTATTTTGAGCGCTCGTAGACAAGCTAATATCATCGTTACTACTTAATTTAATTCGTTTAGTCTTGAGTATAGCGTTCTTATGTACTTTGTCTTGAAAAATAAGGGGTAACAGTGCGCAGACGAAAAGCCTGCACACTGGGTCTATCTACTGAAAATTAACTGTTTCCGTTTCGCTTTCAGTTAAGGTGACATTAACTGCATCTTCAAATTCAAGCGCCTCGTCCTCATCAGCTTCATCTGAGTCACAAGTATAAGTAACGGTGTAGTCACCTGCGGATAAAAAGGCGGCTGTATATTCATAAGCCGTTGCAGCTTCATTCAGCTTAACGGCAGCAGTAGCAATGGGGTTTGGTGAATTTCCATCGATATCGTCTGGCGTAATATCATGGCCAGTGAAAATATACGCGGCACCATAAAAACCTTCAGAGTTCGTACATTTAGCTGAAATTAACGTTCCATCAACCGTTCCTGTTATCGTTGCCGCTCCGCTATTATCAATTAAACGAAGCACTGGCTTCAGCTTATATTCACCGTTAGCCTCAACAATTGAGTGGCGTAGGTCAAAGTCGATAGTAAAACTAGCACTGCCTCCTTCAGGTACAGTAAAACCACTATTTAGTTTTAAGCCCGATTGAGAGCCGCTAGGTACTTCAAGTTCATGTTCAAGGCCATCAATAACAATATAGGTATCTTGAACATTTGGCTCAGCGTTTACTGCTAGTCTGATCCAATTATAATCACCTGCGGGAACATCTTCATCCGTCACTAGAAGTGCTGAATTACCATCTTGCTGGGCTAACAAATCAATCGTTTTTGCTTCATCGAAAGTAAAAGTGATTGAACTGCCACCGGCAGGTTTAAATTCTACGGCTGTAAATTCAACAAAAACGTTATCAGCCCCGTCAATAGGTGCATCAGTAACCGATAGAGAGAGTGAACCTGAGTCACTCTTGCTGCCACTGCTACTTGAGCTGTCACAGCCTACCAACAAGGTCACAGCCAGCGCTGAAAATGAAAAAGCCAGAACGCTTTTTCTTTTTATTCGATACAACATCTTTACTCTCCTCAAAATCTAACAAAACATACTCAAATACGTTGTATTAATTCTAGTTTATCGCTATTTAAGAATACACTCAGAATTACAAAGTTTAACATATTCACCATGAATCGACGTATATGCTCTAAACTACTCAATAATCGTTAACTAAATACTGTTTCAGGGCGTCTTAAAGAATGAAAAATAGCTTAACAACCCGGATGATACTCTGGGTCACATTAAGTGTGACTGCTATTTTCACCGCCGTTGGTAGTTATGATTACTGGTTTACTAACAATCTGCTAAACCTGCAATTACGTCAATTGGCAGAGCTTGAAGTTTCAGCCAGTGAAACTAAAGCTTCGGACATGCTAGACCGCTTGCAACACCAGGCTAATTTAACCGCTGCATTAGTCACACAAGTTGCCCCTTCACAGAAAAAGCTAGAATCCATGATCTCCACCGCCATGCAGCAAAACGAAGCGGCTTATGGCATGGCCATTGTGGTGGAACCAAACAAAACATCAGACGCTGAGAACAAGTCTTATGCCTCCTATTTTTTTCGAAGTGGCGAAGGCTTAAATTTTGTGAACCTAGCCAGTGAATCTTATAACTTTCGTCAAAAGGGCTGGTACTTACAAGCTCAACAACTAGAAAGACCTCAGTGGACTGAACCCTACTTTGATGAAGGGGGTGGTGAAACATTAATGTCCACTTATCTGGTACCGGTTAAGCGTGAAGGTGGACTGACCTTAATTACCATTGATCTTGCACTATCAACGCTACAAAAAATGCTCGCTAAAATGGAAGACAAGCAAGATATGTCTATTTACGCCATGACACCTGGCGGGCATATTATTAGTGGCAATGATGAATCGCTAATGCTTCAAAAACTATATGAAATAGGCTCGCGAGCAAAGAACACTCCACCCTGGTTTCATACACTAATTGAAGAAATTAAAAATCAAAAATCAGGTAGTTTTTCAACATACTGCCAAAGAATGCAAGAAGACTGCTGGATTAGCTATGCCCCCCTCGGCAACACACAGTGGACAATGTTGGTTTCATATTCACATGCCAGTTTAACCGCTCAACTTAACACCTACAGCATCCATCGCTTTCTGCAAATGGCTCTAGGAATTATACTGCTAATACTCGTCATATGGGGCATTACACGACGCCAGTTCCTGCCCTTAAAAGAGCTTGATAAAGCAACACAAGCCTTTGCTCAGGGTAAACTTGATTACGCCCTCCCCACCGCACCTCGCAATGATGAAATAGGCTCCCTGACACAAAGTTTTTCACGTATGCAGGTAAGCCTCCAAGAGCATATTGAAGAACTACAACGAGAGACAAAACAACGTGAACGCATTAATAGCGAACTAAGAACCGCCAGCGAAATACAGCAAAGCTTGCTGCCGAGTGACAATGAAATTAATAACAATGCATTGGGCATACAGTTATCAGCATACTTACAACCTGCAAGGGCAGTAGGCGGCGATCTGTATTATTACCATATACAAAAAAACGATGAACCTTTGCTGCGCTTTGTAATAGGTGATGTATCTGACAAAGGCGTAGCAGCGGCCATATTTATGGCTCGAGTGGTCACCGCAATCAGAGCCATTGGAGAGCAAGTTGCCGACCCGGCAGATTTACTCACCCAACTTAACCATCAATTAGTTGAAGACAATGAAGCATGCATGTTTGTGACACTATTAGCAGGCACGCTTGATTTACATTCTGGTGAGCTAAAAATAGCTAGTGCTGGCCACCCTATGCCTTTTTATCTGCACGCAGAGAGCGATAAGGTCGCTCAGATCAAGCAAATAACCCAGCTTAACGGGCCTGCTCTAGGCTTATATGAGTATCAGTTTGAGTCTCTGAAAATAACAATAGAGCCGAATAGCTACTTGTTCGCCTATACTGATGGCTTAGATGAAGCCACCAACACACAGAATGAACTCTATGGCGAAGACAGCATCATCAAAAATCTTAAAAGTCATTTTCCCTCAAGCACCAGTGAGCTTATTTCAAATACTTTGAGTGCGGTCAATCAATTTACAGACGATGCAGAGCCAGCAGATGATCTAACCTTACTGGCGATACACTGGGAGGGGGCAATCAAGGGGCAAGCAAAGATGCACACAAAGGAAATTACCATTAAAAACCGGCAAGAGGAATTGGAGCAAGTTAACTCCGCTTTGAACGAATACCTTGTGGAGCATCATCTACCCGAATCACTATTACTAGAACTACAACTTATTGCTGAAGAAATCATGGTTAACACCATAAACTATGGCTATGCTGATAGAGTCGATGAAACAATTTCGGTACTGATTAGCCACAACGAACATCAGATAACAATGACCTTTGTTGACCGAGCTAAAGCCTTTAACCCACTTGAACTTGGCGAAGCTCGATTAGGTATACCAGAAGCCGAAGACGCTGTAGGTGGGCTTGGGGTGCATCTGGTCAAAGAAATGTGTGATACGTGCAGCTACGAATATGTCGCGGGGGAAAACCGCTTTACCGTGAAAATTTTATTAGAAAAAGGAAAGTGACATGTCTTTAACCATTGAAGTTGTTAATCAAGCCGCAGACTGTACAAAAATGTACTTAATTGGCCGCCTCGACACCAATACAGCCCAGCAACTGGAAGGTATTATTGATAAGGAAGTAAACGAAAAGACCAATATGCTAACCTTTGATTTGGCAAACCTTGAATATATCAGTAGTGCGGGTTTACGGGTACTCTTCAAAACATCCAAAGCCCTTAAAAAACATGGCGGACATTTTGCCCTCATGCATTTACAACCTCAGATTCAGAAGGTATTAGATATCGTCAAAGCCTTGCCTACGGTACCTATTTTTAGAAATGAGCAAGAAATGGATGAATACCTGGATGCCATGCAGAAAAAGGTACTCGACGGAGACAATTGAGCATTTATTATACTTTTGACTAATTGTTCATGGGTTTATTAAATGAAATAATTAGTCAAAAGTCGCTAATAAAATAAGAGTTCGCATTGTGGAAAACAACAACGAAACAAACAAGCCCTCAAGAAAGAACAAAATTCTCCGAATATTCCTAATTTTCTTTTTCATATATGGTGGCGTCAGCTACAGCCTTTCAATTTTTGAATACACATACTTTAACCTATCAGGTCAGGCTCTATTTGGGGTCAGCAAAACCATAGATTCAATCACCAAAGAAGAAATGATCACCGAGTTTCACCGCTGTGGAGGCCCTTTATTTGGCGCAAACAGTGTTGAAACTGAACAAGTTAATACCCCTATTGTAGTACGCTGCGGGCGTTTCTGGCCTTTTTATCGCTACTCAATGACTCTACCCGCCAACGGATATATTCCTGGCGCGCTAATCAAGTATCCAGACCAGCCCACTGATGTAACCGAAGCAAAAAAGACATTTATTCAAAATACTACCCTGGTAAATAGCGCCTACATGCTCCTTAGTATCATTGTTTTTTCTCTGGCATTACTCGCTAGTTATCACTTTTTTGTTAAGAAAGATGAAAATAAAGGCTACAAGTGGTCTTTCCAAGCCTTCGCCAGCAGCCTGCTTATGACCGTCACCTATGTTGGCTTTATGCTTTTTCTCGACCCGGTATTTTCTTTAGGCTGGTAGAAATATCCCATTTGAAGGCTAATCACGACTACACACTGACGGTTAATTTCCGTATGATTAGAAGCCTAAATCAACCAGTAAAAAGACCTCAGAAAACCTCATGCTAAACATCGATGCGTTACATCAGCTTAAGTCGCTGAAAAAAGACATAAAAGACAGTAAAGAATTCGCTCAGGGAACCGTAAAAGGTAGCAACAACCGCTTCGGTTTTGTGACCCTTAAAGACGGCAAAGACATCTACCTTTCACCGGATGAGATGTTAAAAGTATTCCCAGGTGATGAAGTCGAGATCGAAGTTCAGCAAGATAGCAAAAAGAAATCGTTTGGTTTGATTGAAAAAATGCTCAAATCAGAACTTAATCGATTTGTGGGTAAGTATGTCATTAAAGGCAAAGCACATTTTGTTGAGGTCGATGTACCCGGTATGTCTCGCTGGATTTTCATCCCACCCAATAAGCGCAACAACGCACAAGAACACGATTTTATTGATTGTAAAATCGTCCAGCACCCCTTTCGCAACGGTAAACCTCAAGCTGAAGTATTAAGCGTGATTGGTGATATTAACAAGTCAGGTATTGAACGCGACTATGTTATTCGTAAGTACCAGCTAGAAAGTGACTGGAATAATGACACTCTGCAACAAGCCAACAGCCTGACTGAGCAATCAATTGTTGAGCAACAAGAAGGACGACAAGACCTTCGAGATCTACCCTTCGTAACCATAGACTCCGCGTCAACTACCGATATGGATGATGCATTATTTGTAGAAACTACAGACAGTGGCTGGACACTCAAAGTGGCTATCGCAGACCCAACAGCGATTATTGCCTCAGGTTCCGCGCTAGAAAATACCGCATTAAGAAGAATGACAACATCTTACTTTCCTGATGAGCCTTTAGTGATGTTACCTGAGAGCATCTCAAGCCAGCTCTGCTCACTACTCCCCAAAGTAGACCGCCTTGCACTAATTTGCGAGATTGAAGTAGATAAGCAAGGAGCAACAGGCGAGTACAAGCTTTATGAAGCAACCATTCATTCTCGCGCCAAGCTCAGTTATGAAGAAGTGGCCGCATTTCTTGAAAACCCATCAGATGCCCATGATCTTAAAGTGGACAGTGACGTAGCAGCCATACTTGAAGAACTTTCATCATTAACATCTTGTCTACAACAATGGCGCACAGATAATGCTCTACTCAGTGATGACAGAGCAGACTACCGTCTACGTTTAAATGAACATAAGAAAATTGCAAAAATTGATGTACTTGAGCAAAACGCGGCTCACACTCTGGTTAGCGAATGTATGATTGCAGCCAATCGCTGTGCGGCAGATTTTCTGAACCAGCATTCCGCAGGCGGTTTATTTGTAACTCATGCAGGAATAAGAAAAGAGCGACAAAATAATGTACTCGACGTTGCTCGTGAGCTTTGGGCAGAAAAAACGCCTGAAAACCTGTCTGAAAAAGACAACTACGTAACACTGGTAAAACTTGCGCAACAGTCAGCGCAAGATGATAGCACGCCTCCCATAAAGTCGATTATTGCCCGTCAGCACGAGCGCAGCCTTTTCAGCACCACAGCCAAACCTCACTTTGGTATGGGGCTAGATGCATACACCACGTTTACCTCTCCCTTAAGAAAAGGTAATGACTTCTACATTCACCGCATCATCAAAAAAATCATTAATGCAGAACCAGCCAATGTATTAAATGACAACGATTTAGAGCAACTTCAAGAACGTTCGCTTCGTGCTAGACGTGCAGTGAATGAAATGGAACAATGGCTTAAATGTCAGTTTGTTGAACCCATGAAAGAGCAACGCTTCGAAGCCACCGTAGTTCGAATGACATCGGCCGGATTTCAGATAAAATTGAATGAAAATGGCATAGAAGGCTTCGTTTCCACAAAAGCTATGCCTGTTAAATACAGCTTTGACCCGAATTTAATGACGCTAACCAGCAAGTCAAAAGATCGTTTTCAACTAGATCAAGCCGTTAATGTCGTACTAGATAGCATTGACTGGAAGCGAAAGCAGATTCAATTCAAAATGGCAGCTAAAGCTGAGTCAGCAGAAAGTCCACAGGCTGACGTCTTAACAGAAAAAAGCTAACAACAAGAACAGAAGTAATTACTCAGATACAGGAATATTTTAATGGAAGTACGTGACCAACATAGCTATACACAAGATGTAGACACTGTTTTTAAGCATTTTTGTGATTCTGCACAAGTACAGAGCAAGCACGAAGCATTAGGAGCCAGAAATATTAACCTGGCTCAGTTTGATGCAGAAGAGACAAGTCTGAACGTCATCATTGAGCGTGAAGTGCCAGCTGATGTGCCAAAAGCAATGAAAAAGTTCCTAAGTGACTGGAATATGGTAAAGCAAACAGAAGCATGGACTGGCACCCCTGGCGAAGGTTACAAATGTAACATCGAAATCGACATTCATGGTGTACCTGTTACGATCAAGGGCACTATGGAGTTAACCGCTGAAGGTAATGGCTGTGTTAACGATATTTTCTTAGACATTAAATGTGGCATCCCTCTTGTTGGGAAGAAACTTGCCGAGCTAGTGGGCAGCCAGTCTAAAAAATCAATGCGTGAAGAGTATCAGCAAATTCAAACTGAGCTGGGTTAGATATTAAAGCGCTCCCAAAAGCAATGTCATTCCCGCGAAAGCGGGAATCCATGCACTGGAAGAAATTCAAAACAATAGATCCCCGCTCTCAAGGTGAATTGCAACGCAAGAGAGACTGAATCTCAATACAGTGTTTTAACCGCCTATGTTTTGTAATGCCTATGTTTTTTAAAGAAAACCGAGAACAATTCTTCCGCCCCCTTACCAGTAAATACCGTGAAGTCGTGGTTGAGTGTGTTCGTCTGCTTTATATGCGCCTTTACAGCTCCATGGCAGACTACGGTCACTCTCTTCGTCGAGATCAACTCATTGAAATCCTTCAGGAAGCCATTACACGTGCACCAGAGCTGGCTTATGAAGAAGAGATTGAAGGCGCAGATGAAGTGGTTTCTGCCCGAACAGACCGAGAAAAAGCCAACTGGATTCTCAACATACTGCTAGATAATGGCTGGCTTGAGATTCAACTCGATGAAGTCACTCTGCAAAGCAGCTATCGCTTCAGCCGCATAGGTCGTTTATTTACTCAACCATTTGTTGAGCTAAGCGGCACACAGGTTCGTACCCGGCATAGAAACACTCGAAATACTCGCAACTCATTAAGTGCCTTTTTAGAACAAGGTGAAGTACACGACCTGCTAGATGCCTTCGAGTATTCAGAGCGAATAATCAGTGACTTTACCGATGTAATAGCTGAGCTAGAAGACCGTAAGCGTGAGTTGGTTAAAGAAATAGATATGCGTGAACTGGTGCAAAAAGCCAGTGACGAGTTTTTCGACTTTATGGAAAAGCGTTTTCAACCCGATTTATCGGTACGTCTTTCTGCCGACAGCGTAGAAAAACACCGAGACAGCATTGTTGACCTGATTAGCCGCATTCGTAAGCAACCCAAAGCCTTCAAGGTAGAATCAGAGCGCAGGCTTCGCGAGCTGGTTCCTGACATGGTTACAGAAGGGCAGTCTTTACTATGGACTATTTTAGACCGTATTGAAGTACGACTTGCCAGTGCCTGTGAGGTCATGCTACCAGCCATGCGAACCGCACTGCGTAATTTCACTAAGCGTGCCGACATTATCATTCGACAGCTCAACTACCTTGCTAGCCAGCAACACAACGATGTCGTCGCGCTTTGCCAGTCATTAAAAGAACTCGATGAAGATTCTTTGGATAAACGACTGCAAAAAGCCGGTGAGTTAATGTCTGGGGTTAAATTAGAGTTGGTTGACCCTGCTCAAAATATTTTACGAGATATTCGCACCCGACGCGTAGTTGAAACGCTGATTATAGAAGATCAATCGGTTGATGAATCTGCTCGAAAAGAACTGTTCATCCAGCATGCACTTGATCAGGCCTTTAATGTTAATCAGCAAGACCTGAGTAATTATTTAATACGCGCGCTTAGAGGCGGTGGTAAAATTAACACCAAACACCTCCCCATATTACAAGCTAGCGACCTGCTGGCAGCGACTCATGCTATTGAGATTGCCGCAGCCAACAACCTTTCCAGTGAATATCAATTCAACGTTGAACCTACGGGTGAGACGATTAAAAATGACTATTTACTGTCTGCTGATGACTTCTCCATTGAGATTAAACACATCAGTGAAACTAATAATTAAATAAACGGCTATATACAATGATCGTTACCCAATCTCTGGAAACAGCCTTAAGTCATGAAGGTATCACCCTAACTGAGTTCAGCGAGCTAGCACTACGCCTGGTTGATTACAGTGTAATCTGCCGAGATGAAAGCCAGATAGAGCAAACCCTCTATGACCGATTCTTAAGAATTGAGCCATTAATCAGAGATTATTTATCGGTGCTTCATATTCGTTTGCTGCACGAGACACAATTTCAGTACGTCAGGGCTTATCCGCCGGGTTCAGAAATACCCGGAATGCACGACGAGCAACACCAACCCTTTAACAGCGGATTGCGCCAACGTCTAGGTCAACAAGAGATCGCTGTTATTTTGGTATTACGCTCTCAATATGACAAGTCATTAAGAGAGGGTGCGGTTGATGATAATGGTCAGGTAATGCTATCACTGGAAGCATTAAGTATTGCCATGCATAACCTGCTAGGTCG
>ENA-ORXI01002042-ORXI01002042.1-sediment-metagenome-genome-assembly--contig:-NODE-2042-length-15106-cov-9.414798_pt1 | contig 15106 bp, 14 predicted proteins | sample MGYA00237861_ERZ511468 | MGnify/ENA primary metagenome ERZ511468 (study PRJEB26299, sample SAMN06266213) | sediment metagenome | isolation source: Hudson Canyon methane seep mesocosm | place... | reverse complement strand
GGTACACCTTTACCATTTCTAATATGTTCAATCATTCTTCTAGAAACAACATCTCTTGAAGCAAGTTCTTTTTTCTCTGGTTCGTAATCTGGCATAAATCTGTGACCATCTACATCTCTTAAGATACCACCATCTCCTCTACAACCCTCAGTTAATAAAATACCTGATGGAACAATTGGAGTTGGATGAAATTGTACAGCTTCCATGTTTCCAAGTGTAGCAATACCAGTTTCTAAAGCAATAGCAGCACCAATACCTTCACAAATTACAGCATTTGTAGTTTGTTTAAATACTCTACCATAACCACCAGTTGCAATACATGTACCTTTAGCAACATATGCTTCTAATTCACCTGTAATTAAATCTCTAACGATTGCACCATAACATCTGTTATCTTCATGAATTAAAGAAATAGCTTCTTTTCTATCTCTTACGTCAACTTTATGTTTAAGTGCTTCATTAGCAACACCAAATAACATTGTATGACCTGTAGCATCAGCTGTATAACAAGTTCTCCATTTTTTAGTACCACCAAAATCTCGAGACATAATAAGTCCAGCTCTATCACCATCTTCAGTAATAGTAGTTTTTTTAGCATTAATAATAGCTTCTCTAGAACCTTCTCTAACTCTAGTCCAAGGAACACCCCATGCAGCTAATTCTCTAATAGCTTTTGGTGCAGTATGTACAAACATTCTAGCAACTTCTTGATCACATCCCCAGTCAGAACCTTTTACAGTATCTGCGAAGTGTAAATCTTCATTATCACCATCAGACATTTTAGAGTTACCTAAAGACGCTTGCATACCACCTTGAGCAGCAGCACTATGAGATCTTTTAACAGGAACTAAAGATAATACAACAGTATTTAGTCCCTTTTTTTGTGCAGCAACTCCAGCTCTTAAACCAGCAAGTCCTCCACCAATTACAAGTGCATCACAATAATTAATTTTCATTATGCAATTCCTCCAATAGATTTATTTGATATTTCATATGTCATAATTTTTGCAGTTGTTGGTACATATTTTTCACCGACTTTATCTGCATGATCATAACCAATTTTCATATAAGCAAGTAAAGAAGCAAGTCCTAATACCATAAAGAATATAGTTAAAGCCCATTTAACTTTTTTAAGTGTTTTTCTAGTTTGTTTAGGATTTTTTCCGTCAAACCATCCCCATTTTACACATAATCTATAAAGACCGATTGTACCATGGAATTCTACAGCTAATAAAAGTAAAAGATATAATGGCCACATCCACTCAGACCAAACTCTATCTGCTGATGCATAAGGTCCAATATCTGCTGAATTTGTCATTATGATGTATAAATGTACAGAACCTAAAAAGAACATTACAAAACCAGTAAATGCTTGAGTCATCCATAATTTTGTATCATCATGATTCATATTTACAGAATGTGCTTTCATTACTTGGTATTGTTTAAAGTTTCCTGGTAATTTTCTCATACCTAAACCAGCATGCGTTATAAATATTACAAAAATAAAAGCAGCAAATATTGTTACAATTAATGGATTTCCACCATCCCAAATGAAACTAGCCTCTAAAATTTTTGTTACTGTATACATAAAATCTTTTGAGATTAAAATCGATGAAACCATTAACATATGTCCCCACATAAATAATGCTAAAAAACCACCTGTTGCACTTTGAAGATAATCAAGTTGCGCAGGCACTCGACTTTTCTTCCCCTCAACTGTTTTACCTAAATAGCCTTCAATTAGGTCACTCATATTCTATCCTTTCTTTCACTTTAGTGTTATTTCTATAGTGCGTAATAGTAACCTAAATTTGCTTTGTTAGACTTTATATTATAGTAAAGTATTATAAGTAGAAATCATAATGTGTAGTAGTGAAAATTGCTTAAAAAGCTTATTTTAAAGGCTTTTAAAGATTTCAGAAGGAATAATTTAAAGATTTGTATTGTGTTACCTATCCACTCATTAAAAATTTAAACGTTAAAAATATAAGTTATTAATGAATATGTTATATAAAAATTATCTTAGTATACTTCCCCAAAAGGAAGTTACAATCGCAAAGAAAGAGATTGTAATTAAAGAGTTCTATTTTGAAGTTTTATAAATATCATAGCTGTCATAATTACATCATTTATTGCATCATGCTTACCAAGTCTTGGAAGATCTAAACGATTCATAATCACATCAAAACGAAGATCAATATTAGCACCAGCATTATGTTTAATCGCTTGATCAAAATATATTTCTGAAACTTCATGCTGTTTATTTGGTAAAGTTATTCCTATTTTTGGTTTTATATATTTATTTACCATTGCACAATCAAATTCTAAATAATAACCAACTAAAGGACGATTTCCAATAAAAGCTAAAAACTCTTCAATAACATCATCTATATCTCCTGCATTAACTAAATCAACCTCTCTAATATGATGTATTTTAATACTTTCAGGACTCAGAGGTTGTTCTGTTTTAGCAAATCTTTCAAATTTTTTACTATGCAATATTTTATTATCTTTAATAATTATTGCGCCAATAGAAATTATTTCATCTTTTTTTGGATTTAAACCTGTCGTCTCGCAATCAAAACAAACATATTCATCTCCTTCATATTCATCAAATAAATAACTATATTTTTCATCTTTTAAATTCTTTTTGTTAAAATATTGTTTTATTTTATTAATCATAATACACTAACTTATCATACTTAATTTAAAATGGTAATTAATAAACTTTTTAAATTTATTCACAATCTTTAAACTATCTTTTAATAAGTCTTTTTCTAAAATTGATAATTTTGAAGGGTTAATATAGTTATCCAATTCCTCATGACTATCCGTTTTTTTTAGTCGAAATTTTAATCGTAGAGCTAATAAAAAGTTAAAAGATTCAGTTAATTCATTTTTAAATTCTTCATCTATTAAACCCATGTTATGTAGAACTTTTAACCTTATAAATGTACTTGAGTCTTTTATTTGTTTTTCAATCGCTAAACTTCTCACTCCATGTACAATAGGGAAAATACCACCTTTTTTTATATCTAACTCATCTTTATGTTTGTCTTTATCAACAACAAAATCACTAAACATACTTAAAGGTGTTTCAAACGATAAGATTGGTTTTGCAAAATATGGATAAAATGTTGTAGTATTATTACACACATGAAATACATACTCTTTAATTTCATCCAATAATTGATTATCACCAGTAATCGTAATAGCATCATAAAAAATTGCAAGATTCATGAATCCTTCTTCACTAGGTTTAGTAATCCAGTCAAAAATTGTATCTTTAAATTCGGTCTTTGTTTTTACCCAAAATGGATTTGAAACCATTATATTGCCATCACATAATGGATATCCAAAATCTAATAAATATTGTGTAAATGATTTAGTATACTCAAGGATTTCATCTCGTTCCATTTTAATATCATCACTTAAAATCAATGCATTATCTTGATCTGTTCGTAAAATCTGCTCACTTCGTCCTTCACTACCCATTATGATTAAAGAAGAATGTTCTTTTAACTCTTCTGGAGCTGTAAGTTCAAAAAGTTTTTCAAATAACTTTTCATTTAATTGAGATACGAGTTTTGATATATACCTAACCTTTACACCTTTTTCATATAAAGCTCTTATAGTTTTAATAAATCTTTTACTTGCTTCTTTTAACTCTTCAATTGAGACAGCATTATCAATCAAATTACTTGTAGAATGTGTATGCGATGCAAAAAAACTATTTAAAGATACAATATCTAATGTACCTATAATATCATCATCATCTCTCATTACTAATAATCGTTTTAGTTTCTTTTTTGACATTACTAATTGCGCGTTAAATAAAAAGTCAGTTGCACTAATACACTCTAGTCCATATGTAGCAATCTTTCCTACAGGTTCATCTAAATCAAGTCTATTATACATAGCTTTTTTTACTAAATCTGAATCAGTTACTATTCCAATTTCTCCATCAGCTCTCTCAACTAACATAGATTCAACTTTATTATCAATCAATCTTGTAACTGTATTATGAATTGTTTCATTTTCATTTACATATATTGGTCTTTGAATAAAAGCATCTTCTACTTTTGCAATAGCAAAACTCAAACGTTCTTTAGTTTTCTCATTTTGCACACTATCATTGAGTTTTTCAGATATTGTAGAAAAAAAGTATCTTTCTATCTTTTCATTTTGATACATATACTTTAAAAAAATATCTTTAGGTAACATATAACATATTGTTTCTTGTACTGTTACATAAGTATGTTTTATTTCATTTCTAATTAATAGAAATGGATCAAAGAATTCGTTTTCTGCATAAACAGAAATCACTTCATCTTCATCTTTTTCTTGAACTACACCCTTAATCACAAAATACAAGAACTCAGCTTGTTTATGTGGTGTTAATATTTCAATATCATTTTTAAAATATATAATATCTAAATGGCTACATACTTGTTCTAATTCTCCACCTTTTAAACAATCGAAGGGTTTAATACTACTAACAAAACTTTTAATTTCTAAAAGACTCATACAATATTCCTTATATTTAATATAAAAAAAGCCCCTATGAAGGGGCTCTTTTTTTAGTTTGAAAATCTGTTAAGATATAACAATCTAGTGACCTGATGCACCATCTGCACCAAAACCAGTTTGTGAACGAACATTTTGTGCTTCGTAAGCTTCAATTTCAAGTTTACCTCTTTCAGAAGTATCAGTGATAGAGAAGAACCAAATACCAACAAACGCTGTTACTACTGAGAATAACGCTGGGTAAGCATATGGGAAAATTGGTTCTGCATTATGTAATACACCAACCCAAACAACTGGACCAAGGATAACTAATAGTACAGCTGTAATTAAACCTAACATACCACCTAAGTAAGCTCCTCTAGTAGTAAGCTTCGACCAGTAAATTGATAAGAAAAGAATTGGAAAGTTAGCAGAAGCGGCAATAGCGAAAGCCAGACCAACCATAAATGCAATATTTTGTTTTTCAAAAAGAATACCAAGAATAACACCTACAACACCAATAACAATTACTGCTATTTTAGAAACTTTCATCTCTTTTGCTTGATCAGGCTTACCATCACAAATTACACAACCATAAATATCGTGTGATATTGCAGATGCACCAGCAAGTGTAAGACCAGAAACAACAGCTAAAATAGTAGCAAATGCAACAGCTGAGATAAATCCAAGGAATATATCACCACCAACAACTTTAGATAAGTGAATCGCGGCCATGTTTCCACCACCGAATAATTTACCATCTACAAAAAATTCTGGAGATACTTCAGGTGTTAAGTAAACAATAGCACCTAAACCAACAACAGCAATAACTAAATAGAAGTAACCAATAAAAGCAGTTGCATAAACAACAGATTTTCTAGCTTCTTTAGCATTACCAACTGTAAAGAATCTCATAAGTACATGTGGAAGACCAGCAGTACCAAGCATTAATGCTAAACCTAATGAAATAGCAGAAATTGGATCTTTAATTTTACCTTTATCTGAAGGAGCCATAATATCTTGTCCCCAAGCATGAGTATCAACAGCTTTTGCAGCTAATGCTTCAAAAGAAAAACCAAAGTTTTGTAAAATCATGAATGCCATAAATGTAACACCAGATAATAATAAAATAGCTTTAATAATTTGTACCCATGTAGTTGCAAGCATACCACCAAAAGTAACATAAATAATCATCATACAACCAACTAAAATTACAGCGTATTCATATGGAAGACCAAATAGTACTTGGATAAGTTTACCAGATCCAACCATTTGAGCAATTAAATATAAAGAAACAACAGCAATAGAACCAAATGCAGCAAGTGTTCTAATCTCTTTTTGAGCAAGTCTATAAGCAGCGATATCAGCAAAGGTAAATTTACCTAAGTTTCTTAATTTCTCAGCCATTAAGAATAAAATAACTGGCCAACCAACTAAGAATCCAACAGCGTATACTAGACCATCATAACCTTGTAAATAAACAAGACCAGAAAGACCAAGGAAAGATGCAGCAGACATATAATCTCCAGCAATTGCCATACCATTTTGGAATCCTGTGATTCCTCCACCTGCAGTATAAAAATCACTTGCTGTTTTAGTTTTTGAAGCGGCCCAATAAGTAACACCTAGTGTTGCACCGATAAAAATAAAGAACATAATTATCGCAGGGATATTTAATTCTTTTGCTTTTGCTTCTAAACCTAAACTTTCACCTGCTGCAAATACTGCAACTGCTGTTAGTCCTAATAACGCCAATAATCTCATAGATCATCCTTTACATCTTCTCTAATTGCATCTGTTAAGTCTTCAAACTCACCATTTGCTCTGCTTACATATATAAGTGTAGTAATAAAACTAATTACAATAATTCCAGCAGCTACGGGGAAAGCCCAAGTCATAACACCTGCCTCATTTAATTTTGTACCAAGTATCTCTTTGTTAAAAGCGATTACTAATATAAAGCTATAGAACATAGCCAATACGAATATCGATAGTTTTAACGCAAAACTACTTCTTTTTGCAACAAGTTCAATATAATTCGGGTTAGATTGAATCTTTTTTACTAATGTTTTATCCACAATTTCTCCTTTTTTTAAATTCATTCAGATTGTAGAAGCTATTAATATCATTATCGTAGCATTTTGAAACTTTTTCACCATTATCTTATAATAAAAAAACCTTTGTAACTTTATGCTACACAAATGCTACATTAAATTCATTATAATTTTTTTTTATGATTATAAATCTTTATCCGAACTTAAAAAATGCTTCAATAAGCCTTAAACATAGGGAATGTAGAAGTATTTTGTAAAAAAAAAATTGTAAATAATTAGAGAAAAAATCTTATGGGAAAAATTGTAACGTACAATAAATATAGAATAATTTATATTGAACAATTAATAAAGCTAATTAATTTTAGTAATTAAGACAATAGTTACACCTAAATCCATTTTTATTAAAATTTAGTTATAGTTTATATATTTAAAAAAAAATTTATATTAGTATGCATGAATTTACGTACAATAATACAATAGATGTTATCTAAACGGAGGAGTAATTTATGAGTATGACGGAACAAAAAGGATTTATAGGTGCTATTACACCATTTAATAGGTTAGATAATAAGAGTTTAGAAGAACTTTGTCAATCACTTGATATAAGTTATTTTAAAAAAGATGAAACTATACTAAAAAGTGGTGATAAACCAGAATATTTATATTTTATGATAAAAGGTGTTGTGCAAGAAATACATGAAGAAGAGATTGTATCGGTATATGTTCACAATCAATATTTTGATCCAATTTCATTAATAGAAAACAATATTAAACATAATTTTGTTGCCATCGAAGAAGTACTTTGTTATACACTCCCAAGGGAAGTTTTTTTAAATATAATGTATAAGAATGAAGCTCTTGAAAGCTTTTTTTTCCAGTCAATTTCAAAAAAACTTAATAGTTCAATGGAACATGAACAAAGTAAAGAGCTTGTAAACTTTATGATTGCAAGAGTAAAAGATGCTTATTTACAAAAACCATTAATTTTAGATGAGAATACAACAATCTTTGATGCTGTTAATACTTTAAAAGATCATAGGGGATCTTCCTTATTAGTACAAGGTAAAGATGAGTTAGGTATTGTAACAGATACAGATTTTAGGGAAAAGATTGTTTTAAATCGTATGAGTTTTGACGAGCCCATCTCTAAATTGGCAACATTTGGTATCAAAACAGTTGATGCAAATGAATTTTTATTTAATGCTCAAATAAAAATGACTAAATATGGGGTAAAAAGGTTAATTGCTTTAGAGGGTGAGGAGATTGTAGGAGTACTTGATCTTATTTCACTTACAAGTTTTTTTGCTTCTCACACCTATTCTGTTATGATGGAAGTTGATAACACTACTACTGTTGAAGAGTTAAAAGCTGCTAGTGAAAAATTTGTAAATGTTATACGAACATTTTATGCAAAGGGTGTAAAAGTAAGATATATCTCAAAAGTGATTTCACAATTAAATGATAAACTTTTTGCAAAACTATATGAACTTACTGCGCCTGAAGAGTTAAAAAATCAAGCTGCTCTAATTATAATGGGAAGTGAAGGAAGAGGAGAACAAATCCTACGAACCGATCAAGATAATGCTTTAATCATATCTGATGATTGTACCGTTCCTCAATCTGAAATTGAAGAATTCGCTAATAAGTTTACAGAATATCTTGTGGATATGGGATATCCAAGATGTGATGGAAATATTATGGTTTCCAATCCTTTTTGGAGAAAAACTACAAAAGAGTTTGAAAAAACACTTTGTAATTGGATTGATTCTACAAGAGAAGAAAATCTAATAAATTTGGCAATTTTTTATGATGCGTTATGTGTTGCTGGGGATAAATATCTACTTATAAGATTAAAAGAACATTTATCGAAGACTGCAAGTGCATCAAAAGTGTTTTTTACATTTTTTGCTAAACCTGTATTAAATTTTGCTACTCCTCTTGGTATGTTTGCAAATTTGGTTGTTGATAAACATAAACATAAAGATGAACTTGATATTAAAAAAGGTGGTATTTTTCCAATTGTACATGGAGTGAGAGCGCTTTCTTTGGAGAAGTCTATCAATAAGACTAATACGGTGGATAGAATAAAAGATTTAAATGATATAGGTGTAATAGATAGGGAGCTTGCAGGGGAACTTATTGAGAGTCTAACTTATTTATTATATTTAAGATTAAAATTTAGACTTGAAAAGATTGATTCACTTCAAGAATTAGATAACTATATCAATCCAGATAAGTTAAATATGTTAGAAAAAGATCTATTAAAAGATAGTTTTAAAATTGTTAATAAGTTTAAAAAGTTTGTTTCATATCACTTTGATCTTGATAGGTTAAGTTAAAATGATAAATCATATTAAACAATATTTTAATAAGAAAAAATTAACCAATCCAAAATACGAATACCTTTTTGATAAATATGAAGGTGATGAATTAATATGTTTTGATTGTGAAACAACAGGACTTAATCCAAAAATTGATGATATTATCTCAATTGGAGCAGTTAAGATTAAAGGTAACAACATTGACCTTCAAAATAAGTTTGAGAGATTTGTAAAACCTAAAAATGCTGCTATGGCATCTGATGCTATTAAGATACATCATATTAGAGAAGTTGACTTAATCAATGCAGAAGATATAGATGATGTTATCGAAGAGTTTTTAGATTTTGTAGGTAATCGTCCAATAGTTGGTTATTATCTAGAATTTGATATTGCTATGGTAAATAAATATATCAAACCTAAAATTGGAATCAAATTACCCAATCAAGCAAATGAAGTCTCCTCAATCTATTATGATAAAGTATCAAAATATCATAGTATTGATATAGATTTAAAATTTAAAAGCATTATGAATAATCTTGATCTTCCATTTATGAAAGCACATGATGCCACTAATGATGCAATAATGACTGCTCTTATTTATATTAAACTAAAAAATACAAACATAGTAAACGTTAAAAATATTAGACATTAAAATAAGTTACATTTTTTACCTCTGATGCTCCTTAAATTAGTTATTTTTTTATTTTTCTGCAGATATGTTACAAAAAGTAATATAATTAAACCTTATTTTAGAGAAGTGTTACAAAAAGTAGTTATTGTTATAAATTTGTTATTAAGGGGTAGTAATGCTACGCAAATGCTACTTTCTACGTTTATAATTTACTTATACCCAGGTATGATTATTTAAAAAGGAGTTTTTCATGACAAAAGAAGAATATTGGAATACCAATGTCAAACTTATTATTAAAACATTAATAATATGGTTTGTAGTTTCGTATTTATGTGGAATTATACTAGTGGATGTATTAAATACAATTCAACTAGGTGGATATAAATTAGGTTTCTGGTTTGCACAACAAGGTGCTATATATGTATTTGTGTTTTTAATTTTCTGGTACGCCAGCCAAATTGCGACACTAGACGAAGAATACAACAAAGTTAGAAAGGATTAATAGATGGAATTACAAGAACTGACGATAACCTTTGTTGGATTAACATTTTTACTCTATATGGGAATTGCTTATCAAACGAGAGCAAAGTCTTCAGAAGAATTTTACGTTGCTGGTGGTGGAATAGGCCCAATTGGTAATGGTATGGCTACAGCAGCTGACTGGATGAGTGCTGCGTCATTTATCTCTATGGCTGGACTTATCTCTTTTTACGGATATGGTGGATCAGTATTCTTACTAGGTTGGACTGGTGGTTTTGTACTACTTGCTACAGTATTAGCTCCATACTTAAGAAAACACGGTACACATACAGTTCCTCAGTTTATTGGTGATAGATATCTATCTCAAAAAGCTAGATTAATTGGTGTTGCTTGTTTAATTATCGCTTCAATTACGTATATTATTGGACAAATGAAGGGTGTTGGTGTTGCTTTCTCAAGATTCTTAGAAGTTGATTATAACACTGGTTTATCAATCGGTATTGCTATTGTAACTTTCTATGCTGTTATTGGTGGTATGAAAGGTATTACATATACACAAATGGCACAATATGTTGTAATGATTTTTGCATATACAATTCCTGCAATCTTTATCTCAATGGAGTTAACAGGTAACCCAATTCCTCAATTAGGACTTGCTGGTACTTTTACTGGAACAGAAACTTTCTTACTTGATAAGTTAGATCAAATTCAAGTTGAATTAGGTTTTGCCGCATATACCACACAAGAACGTCTAAGTGGATTTAATATGTTCGTATATACTGTATCTCTTATGATTGGTACAGCTGGTTTACCACACGTTATTATGAGATTCTTTACAGTTAAAACTGTTAAAGCTGCAAGAGCATCTGCTGGATGGGCTTTACTTTTCATTTCAATTCTTTATACTACTGCACCTGCTTTAGCTGCAATGGCAAAATTGAACTTAATGAATACAATTGAGAATCCAATGAATGTTGCTAACCCTGATTACAAAGATATTTCTGATAATCTTGTATATGATGAGAGACCAGTATGGTTTAAAAAGTGGGAAGATACTGGATTACTTAAATTCGAAGATAAAAATGGTGATGGACGAATTCAATATTCAGCTGATAAATCAAAAAGTGAGATGGTAAAAATAGATAGAGATATTATGGTTCTTGCGAATCCTGAGATTGCTCAACTTCCAAACTGGGTTATTGCTCTTGTTGCAGCCGGTGGATTAGCAGCAGCATTATCAACAGCAGCTGGATTATTACTAGCTATTTCAGCATCTATTTCGAAAGATTTATTTAAAGAAATTTTAAGACCTGATATGACTGATAAACAAGAATTAGCGACAGGTAGATGGGCTATGCTTGGAGCAGTAGCAGTTGGTGGATACTTTGGTTTCTTCCCTCCAGATTTTGCTGCAGGTACAGTTGCACTAGCGTTTGGTCTAGCAGCATCTTCTATCTTCCCAGCACTTATGTTAGGAATTTTCTCTAAGAAAGTTGGTTCAACAGCTGCAATTGCAGGTATGTTATCTGGTATGGGTATTACATTGTTATATGTATTCCAACACAAAGGTATCATGTTCGTTAAATCTACAGCATTCTTAGGTGACATGTCTCCTAACTGGTTCCTAGGAATTGAGCCTAATGCATTTGGTGCAATTGGTGCAATCGTTAACTTTACAGTTGCAATTGTTGTTTCAAATATGGTTAAAACAAGTGACGAAGACGCAGCTAAAATGGCGGCTATCGTTGAAAATATGAGAACTCCAGAAAGACCTGGTGAAGAATTAGCAGATACTTCTCACTAGTAAAAAGATTACTTCTTACAGAAGTAGTCTCTTTGAGACTCAAAAAAGGCTATTTCTTCGGAAATAGCCTTTTTTTTAAACCTAATTTAGGTACTATCAAATACAATACTAATCATAAAATAAGGATTTTAATGTTTCAAACGTTTAAAAATAAACATGTAATAGTTGCAATGATTGTAGCGCCAATCTTAGCTATACTTTCTTGGTATGCTACAGGTTTTATAGTAGATGAAAAAGAACACGTAATGAAAGATGGTGCTATATATACTTTACTTGTAAGACCAAATTGTAGATGGGCAAGTGGAAAGTGTACTTTGTCAAATAGTGATCTTAAAATAGACATAACAGGTAAATATACAAGTCATACGCTAGAACTTGATATAAAGTCCCCTGTTCCACTAAGTGAAATTAAAATAGCTTATGATAAAAATGACAAACCACAACCTATGGCATATGATAAAGAAAAAGATCTTTGGCAGGGTATACTTGATTTGAAAGATAAAACACAATTTATCAATGCTGTTTTTGTTATAAATAATACTGTTTTGTATGCACAGTTTCCAACTACATTTTTAAATCCTAAAGATAGAGAATTTGAATTTGAAAAAGAATATGAAGAAGAGAAACGATTAAAAGAATTAAAACGGTTAGAAGAATTAAAATAACTACTTTCTGTCAACGAAAGTAGCTTTATTTATTACGTTATATAAAAAAAGCTACTTCCACTTCCACTAAAATAGCAATTGATCGGTAAACTATAGTTTTTAGGTGTAAGTTCAGAATAGTTTTCTAAAGCTGGTTTATATAAGTCATTAGCTTCATCTATAGTCATACTATTATATATATCAATGCTCTTCATATTTAATAGCTTTTTTGAGTCTTCTATAGATATCTCTTTATAATGATTATCACGAAAAGATTTAAAAATAAGACCTGTATTACATTCAACATTTGGAGTAAATGTTTGGATATCTAGTAGTTCCTCATCAAAAGGTTGTACAATTTCCCCTATTCCCGTAACATTGGCACTATCGTATTCATAAATGAAAAATGGTACATCAGCACCAATTGTAACAGCGATTTCACTTAAGGTATCTTTGCTGAGACCTAAACTACACATTTCATTTACCATTATCATAAATGTAGCACAATTTGAACTACCACCACCTAAACCTGCAAACTCAGGTATATGCTTGTCTACTAATACTTTATGACGTGTAAAGAACTCTTCTACTTTAGAAGAAATAGTTGATAGTTTTACGTAAGCTTTATAGATTGTATTTTGTTGTGTAGTACAACCAAAATTACCCTCTAGAGTAAACTCTTTAAAATCACCTTGCTCGAAAGTAAGCGTATCAAATAAGTTTTGAACTCTAACAAACCTAGAAACTAATTCATGATAATTATCTCTTTTACCTGCAATTTTAAGAAAAATATTTACTTTTGCATATGATTTTTGAGTCATTATAATAATACTTTGTTTAATAAATATTTTGGTTCATTATCTTTTATCTCTACAACTGAAAAGAAAGTATCAAATGCAATAAGATATTCTCCATCATTTTTATTTTCAAAATATTCTATATTTAATTTTTTGCCTAAATCAAACCATTCTTTTGTACCAGTATAGTTATTTGTTTCCAAATCTAAATACTCTAAAGGGTTCAATGCTTTTTCATTATCGTAAACAAACTGCCCTTCATGTAATCTCTCTAAATATGATAAGGTACCTGTAGAACCAAGTCTTTCAAGTAATATTTGAGCCATACTTCGTATATAACTACCTTCACTTACTGTAATATCAAAAGTAATAAAAGGATGATTATAATTTATAAACTTCACATCATGTACTTGTGATGTTACTTTTTTCATCTCAAAGTCGACACCATCTCTAGCTAAGTCATAAGCACGTTTACCATCAATCTTTTTTGCAGAAAATTTAGGAGGAAGATACTCTAAACTTCCTAACAATGATTTAAGTTGTATTTCTATATCTTTTTGATTTAATTTTTCAACATCTTTTATATCATATACATTTTCTAAATCAAGTGAATCACTATTGGCTCCTAACCATACTGTAGTACGATATGACTTAGGAGTTTTTTTAAGAAAACGAAATAGTTTTGAATACTGACCAAAAGCTACTACTAAACATCCACAAGCAAAAGGATCAAGGGTTCCTGAAAACCCAGCTTTTTTATTTTTATATTTTCTTTTTACTCTATTTAGATAAAAATTACTACTTATAAATACAGGCTTTTTTACTACAAATAATCTATTCAATCAACAAACCTTTATATCTTATCAACAAAAGAAGACAAAATATCTCTTTTATTTCCACCAAAATTTATTTTCAATTTCAAGTCTTTACCTGCTTTTTGTACACTAATAATTCGTCCCATTCCAAATATTTTATGTTTTACTAAATCATCTTTTCTAAATGCACTATTTTTTTCTATAGTTAAACTACCTTTAATCAAATCAGACTCTGTAAGAAATCTACTTTTCACTAATTGTGTTCTTCTACCTTTATAAAATCTACTGTGCACAAAACTAAGAGTCAATTCATCACAAGCTCGTGTAACAGCAACATATCCAAGTCTTCTTTCCTCTTCTAAGTTACTTCCATCACCAACTAATGGGAAAAAGCCCTCTTCCATCCCTACAATAAAAAGATGTTTGAACTCTAATCCTTTACTAGCATGGATACTCATTAATGAAATATATTCATCACTAATACCATCAGCAGCACTTTCTAATGAAATTTCGTTTAAAAAGTCTTCTAAGTTTAAATCTATATGTTTAATAAAATAATCTCTTAAATACCCATAGAACTCATCAATATTAGCTAATCTATCTTCAGCATCAATAACTTTCGCATAAGTTGTTTTAAAATCAAAAGTATCTTCAAATAAATCAATAAATCTCATTTTAGTAGTGCTAAGTACATCTTGTAAATCCTCTACTGAAGCCATAAATACTTTTAATGTTCTAGCATTTTTCTTACCTACTAAAGTAGTAAGTTCTTCAGGAGTATAGTCTTTAATAATACTAAACATAGAACGTGCTTTTTCATGAGATTCTAATTCTAACTTATCAATAGTCATTTTACCAATACCACGTTTTGGTTTATTAATGATACGTTTTATAGAAAAATTATCATTAGCATTTGTAATTACTCTAAAATAAGCAATCAAATCTTTTATCTCAGCTCTTTCATAAAACTTTAAACCACCAACAAGTTTATAATTAATATTTGTACGATTTAAGCCCTCTTCTAAAGCACGACTTAATGAATTTACCCTATATA
>ENA-ORXI01002040-ORXI01002040.1-sediment-metagenome-genome-assembly--contig:-NODE-2040-length-15111-cov-4.424571_pt1 | contig 15111 bp, 15 predicted proteins | sample MGYA00237861_ERZ511468 | MGnify/ENA primary metagenome ERZ511468 (study PRJEB26299, sample SAMN06266213) | sediment metagenome | isolation source: Hudson Canyon methane seep mesocosm | place... | reverse complement strand
TTATTTACCCATCTGTCATCCTCGCGAAGGCGGGGATCCATTGTTTTGACATAATTCCGAATAATGGATTCCCGCCTTCGCGGGAATGACAATGGAGGTTTTATACTATTACTGCAAAACAAGATCTTTTGTTATTAAGTATTTCTGCCCTTGGTTTCTTTCCATTAAGGTAAGGTTACCATTTTCTGAGTCACGATAAAGTATTGAAACCAAACGACTCACTCTATCTGACAGCGTAACTTTGGATGAAACCTTAAAAAATTCAGTATTAATTGAAAATGTCCCCTCCAATGTTAAACCAGCGTATTCCGGAATCGCTTTAAAATCTTCAATTTTTTCAAAAACATTTTCTTTTCTAGAATCAATTATAGACTGCCCTTCAGCATCAGAAAGTATTTTTCCTTTTGCTAATGATCGCATAATTTCTTTTGAGCAAGTATTTACATTAATCGCTTTAACCCCCGAAGGTAACGCAGATACATGAGGTAATAGCAATTTGAAGTTTTCTTCGGTCATACCATTAATCAGCATTAACTCTGATGTAGATACAAAAGCCTGATTACCTGTTCTGTAGGGCTTCTCTTTAACTAGATAGTCACCCTCTTCAGCACCATCAGCACCTTCCGTTTCATCATTTTCATCTATCCAGTCAATCAATTTTTCAACTTGAAAATCTTGAAGTTCCAAGACTAAAAACAGATTTTTAAAACGCTCAATAACTGCCTGATCTTTTGATCCATCTGTATTTATCAAACTATTAATATTTAGCCGTCCCTGCAAATCATCAATTTGAGCTTCAATCACACCGTAATCAATTGGAAAGCCAGCAGCCCCCTTCCCCCAAAACTCTTCAAGGTCATCTGTGAATAATTTTTCTTTTTTGTCTTCTTCCCAATCAACGAAAAGCATCTGCCGTGCAACTTGCTCTGCACCAATCGCATATTCGTAAGCCTGGCTCTGAATTAATGTATTTGAAGCTTTTTGAATGAACAAACTTTGTCGAGAAATCATCCCACTGGCTAGAATGGTCACTAGAGCAAATACGAACAAGACAATCATTAATGCAACACCTTGCTGCTTACCAGGCATTGGCCTAACTATAGACTCAATAGCTAAAGACGTAACAGTGGAGGAATGGTACTTATTATTTATCTTCCTCATTTTTGTTCAGAGCCTTCTTCAGCGTTTTCATTTTCATCCTGACCTTGCTGGGCTGAAGAAGAAATAGTGACATATTGTGGCAGGTCGTAGAGTTTTATTAACTCACCGTAAAATTCATGAACAATGGTTACTTCTATTGCTTTTGGAAGCTGATGATTACGAGAACGAGGGTTCTCATCGTCAGGGTCTTGCTCTGGTGGCCATGTATTAGTCCATTGTGAGTTTTCTGTCATAAAGCGCAGTGACATTTTTTCAATACCCGTTAATAGGGTTTGAAATACACTTTCACTGTCTTGTGAGCGGTCTAATACATGCCAATAATGACGAAGAAGCTCCCCGTCCAATAATTCATAAGAGACTCTTTGCAGGTCACTTCGCTCATCAGCCATGGGGTTACGCCAGCCCGAGCGGGTTAATTCAAAAAGATAGAGTGTATTTCGATTAGTCAGTGCGGGCTGAAAGTCACCGTACTCATCTCTAATTGCGCGTGTATTTATCTGCTGGATATCACGAGACAACAGTAAAATAGCCTTTTGTATTTGTTCAAAACGTTCACTATTTTTCTGCGTAATTTCCTGCGCTTTAATTGTGCCACTTAATAATTGTGATGTACCCAGGCCAATTAATGCGGTTATAACAATCGCAATAAGCACCTCTAGCAAGGTAAAACCACGCTCTACTGACTGCGGGCTCCGGCGAGACATAGACATTAATGGAGCCCCACAAAGCCAGAATAACTTAATACCTGATTGCCTTTATCGAACTGACTTTCTTCGGCTAAATGATAAATTTGCAAATCAACTCTATGAAAGTTTACATCAGAGGTTTTGGTGACCTTTGAAACAATTTTCCAGTTTTCATTGGCATACTCAAGGTCATCTTTTTGTTCACGAGTAGGAGGCAACTGTTCACTTAAACGCATTTCAGCCATTTTATTTTCGGCAATCCAGTTTGCGAATGTTTTAAGGCGGATACGTTCAGACTGAACAATAGTTTGCGCAGTTACTTTCTGAATAACCGTAGCAATCAAACCAAATATAATTAGAGCAATCATAACTTCAAGCAAGGTAAAGCCTTTAGATCGGGAGCGGGTATATTGTATAAGCATTATTTACTCCTCCTCTTTACCGGGAATGATCAATTTTATTTCTTCAAGGCCATCTGAAGAAATGATAAAACCACCTTCTTCATTATTTTGAACACGAAGTGTAATTGAGAACGGGGTTACCTCCCCACTCGAAAGCAGCATCATATCTGGTTTTTTGCTTTCCTTTGCATCAGAGCTATCTTTACCCAAAATTTTAGCGCGTCCTTCCCGCTGAAACTCAGGTGCAAGCCACTCGGGCAAGTCACGTGATTTTAATACGCTGACACTAGAGCTTGCCCATGTTTGTTTTTCATCATCATATTCTAGAAACTCATAGTGGTCATCATCGATTACAAAACCGATTTCCGTATTAGACAAAATGGCTTCTTCTGAAGCCATTCTAAGCAAGGTATGTAAGCGGTGTGACTCAATATCAAGCTCTCGTTGAAGCTTGCCGCTACCAAGTATAAATACAGCCACGCCCGAAAGTAGACCCAATAGCACCATGACTACCAGTATTTCAATGAGCGTGAATCCCTTAGAATATTTGTATTTCATTGAGCGCTAATCTTTGATGTCCCAGTTGCCAATGTCTGCACCATCTTCGTCACCACCTTCTTTACCGTCGGAACCTAAAGAGTACAAATCAAACGGCCCGTTCACACCTGGGCTTATATACTGGTAAGGATTTCCCCAAGGGTCAGCAGGAACGGTTTTCATATAGCCATCTTTATTCCAGTTTTTAGGTTCTGGAAATCCGCTAGGTTTTGAAACCAATGCTTCTAAACCTTGCTCGGTGCCTGGATAGCTAAAATTATCCAATTTATAGAAATCAAGCGCATTCGATAGCTCCCTAATTTGAGTTTTAGCAACAGTTACACGTGCCTGATCGCCCTTACCTAGCATATTAGGTGCAACAACAGCGACTAAAAGACCCAAAATAACCATAACGACCATGATTTCTATCAGGGTGAATCCACGCTGAAATGTTATGCTACTGTACTGCTTTAAAGGTTTCATTTTGTACATTCCCAATCAATAAAATTACATTAAATCTTTAATTAACTATATTACTCATAGTTAATATCGGCAACATTATCGCCAATACAATTATGAGCACCACCACCCCCATAACCAACAACATTAACGGTTCAAATAAACCGACAAGGGTAGAGATTAAACCCTCAAGATCATTTTCCTGGTTTCTGGCTGTACGTTCTAGCATTTGATCTAATTCACCACTCGATTCACCGCTGGCAATCATATGCAGCATCATAGGGGGAAAGTAGCCTGTTTTTTCTAAAGAGTTAGTTAAGCTAGAGCCTTCACTAACCATCACCGATGCATCCATAATGGACGATTTCAAGCAGTCATTAGATAGCACTTCACCAGAAATTCGGATGGCATCAACAAGAGGAACACCACTGCTATTTAATATACTTAAGGTACTCGCAAAACGGGCAGTATTCATGCCTTTTGAGATCTTAGAAATAAAAGGGGTCGCTAATATTTTTTTATGGACAGCAAATCTAAAATTGTCTTTTTTAAGAAAAAACTGAAAAACTGAAAAAGCGATAACCATGAGTATAAATATTATTAACCCCCAGTTACTAAGAAATGCACTCACAACGAGAAGCGCTTGAGTCAGTGCTGGTAGTTCTTGTCCATTATTAACAAATACCTCAATAATATCGGGTACAACATAAGTTAAGAGAAATATAACTATTGAGACCGCTACAACAGAAAGTATGATGGGGTAAATGGCTGCCAATTGAATTTTTTGTCTTGCGGCCTGCCTTGATTCTGTATAATCCGCTAAGCGGTTAAGCACCAAATCCATATGCCCTGCATGTTCACCTGCTGCCACCGTTGAACGGTAGAGTTTAGGAAAGGCGTTTGGAAACTCCGCCATGCTATCTGCCAAGGTATGCCCTTCAAGCACTTTACCTCGTATAGCCAGCATCATACCTTTAACTTGAGGCTTTTCACTCTGAGCTGCGACGGCAGATAATGTTTCTTCAATTGGAATACCTGCCTGAATCAGTGTGGCTATCTGCCGAGTAATTAAAGACAAATCTCTAACACTAAGTCTTTTTCCACGAGAAGAAAAAGTACCTGCTCCTTCTTTCTTTTCAGCAGTTATATCTACAGAAAGAGGTGTTAAGCCTTTATCACGCAACTGCTGACGAACCTGCCTGGCACTGTCGGCTTCAATAATGCCTTTTTTCTGCCGCCCTTTTTCATCCAGGGCTTTATAATCAAACGCAGCCATCAATTACTCCCGATGAGTGACACGTAGAACTTCTTCTACAGACGTAACACCAGCCAGTATTTTTGCTACACCGTCTGCATGAATACTTGGCCCACACTGACGAGCGTAGGCCTCTAGCTCTAACTCACCCGCTTTGTCATGAATCAGGCTTCGCAATTTTTCATCAATATCAACAACTTCATAAATTCCCATTCTTCCACGGTATCCTAAATGGTTACATTCAGAGCAGCCTTTTGCCTTGTAAAGAGTGGGAGGGTTACTATGGCTTTTCTGCAAGAAGTCACAAGTATCATTATCAGGCTTGTAAGGTTCTCTACAACTTGGGCAAAGTACTCTAACAAGTCTTTGGGCAATAATACCCACCATACTTGATGAAATTAGGAAGGGTTCAACCCCCATATCAATTAAACGAGTAATGGAACCTACTGCACTGTTGGTGTGCAGTGTAGATAGTACCAAGTGCCCTGTTAAACTGGCCTGAACCGCTATTTCTGCCGTTTCAATATCTCGAATCTCACCGATCATAACCACATCAGGGTCTTGACGAAGAATGGCTCTCAAGCCTCTGGAGAAGGTCATATCAACCTTGGTATTAACCTGGGTCTGACCAATACCGGGCAAGCTATATTCAATAGGGTCTTCAACGGTAAGAATATTTCTGCTCTTATCGTTTATTTCAGAAAGCCCCGCATAGAGCGTTGTGGTTTTACCTGAGCCGGTAGGCCCTGTAACAAGAATAATTCCGTGAGGTCTTGCAACTAAAGTTCGGAGTGTTGTTAAGTCTCTTGATGACATTCCCAAAGACTCAAGCTTTAAACGACCCGCTTGCTTGTCAAGAAGTCTTAGAACAATTCGCTCACCGTTTTGAGAAGGCATAGTAGAAACACGAATATCAACCTCTCTACCACCCACCCTAAGTCCAATACGGCCATCTTGCGGTATTCTTTTCTCTGCAATATCAAGTTTTGACATTACTTTTATACGGCTGGTTAATAGTGGGGCTAGTGCTCGTTTAGGTTGCACAATTTCACGTAACACACCATCTATTCTGAAACGAACAACCAATTGCTTTTCGAAAGTTTCAATATGAATATCTGAAGCGTTGGTTTTAACTGCCTCAGTAAGAATCGCGTTTATAAGACGAATGATCGGTGCGTCGTCTTCCTGCTCCAAAAGGTCTTCTGTTTCAGGCACAGAATCAGCAAGGCTTGCCAAATCCATATCATCGCCCAAACCTTCAACCATCTGCATAGCTTCTTCAGAGTTATTTTGATAAGACAAGGATAATGTTTCTTCAAAAAACTCTGGAGACACCTGCTCAAAACGTAACTCGCCTTGAGTAAATCGGTTTAATTCGCAAAAAGTACGGTTATTTAGCGCTTCTGCATGCAACAAACAAAGTTCGCCAGAATGATCTTTTGCAATAACAACTGAGTGCTTCTTTGCAAAGCCAAACGGTAATCGGGCAAAAGCGACACTTGATTCCAAGGTCAAAACGAGCTCCTTGTATGAATGGCATAGCCATATAGATTAGGTAGATAAATTAATATAGATTGTTTAAACATAAATTATTTTTATTATAGTAGTATCAAAGGAGAGTGTGCTGTTTTTATTGAAAAAATCACTTAAAATTTGTAAATCCAACACACTAGTAATCATATTTTGTCTTTAAACTTGAACTTACGCAAAATTTATTTTATTAACAATATGTTAATTAAGGAAGCCCTGTTTAATAATCAATACTATAATTATCAAATATGTGAAGCGAAGCGCCCATTCACTCATTAAAAAGCACCCAATAAGAAAAAGGCAACCGTTCCCCGTGAATACAAATGCACTACAACAAAAACTACCCAGTATCACCCTTATATTGTTAGTGCCCGCTATGATTGCGGCGCTCTCATTTCAGGCTTACACTATTTTCGCGCCTGCAAATAATGAATCAAGCAATACCATTCAGGCAGTTAAACAAACCACAACAAAGACTCAGCCAACACGGGATATAAAAAAATATAAGTTATTCGGTACACCTACAAGTGCCAGTACACAGCAAACGGTAGCTAAAACAGAAAATCTTCCCAAAACTAACCTAAGGCTTGTCTTACGTGGCGTATCGGCATCTGCCAGTTCCGATGGAGACAAAACTGCAAGCGCTTTGATAGAAGGCCCTAACAAAGAAACACTAAAATACTCTATTAATAGTGCCTTACCCGGTAATGCAAAATTAAGAAGCGTTTATGAAAAACGTATTGTTATTGAAAGAAACGGGCGCCTTGAAAATCTATATTTTCCGGATTCAAAAAGCATCGGCATTGTAAGTAGCGCTGCATCAACCAGCTCATCACCACAGCAAAATCAATATCAATCAGCTCCCGCGACACCACCTAAACAGTCAACCATTCCGCAAGCACGCGTCCCACAAAACTTCTCAAGACCCGCGAGCAACCTAGATACCTTAAGCGATCAAAGGAAAGAGGAGATAAAGCAACGTTTGCTGCAATTAAGAGAAAAAATGAAGCAGTCCCAATAGCCTTTTGTTGAATTAAATAACTCAGATGGTTTTATCTATCAAGGCAAATAGTATTTCAAAACAACTCATAGCATTCATGTTTGCTTTGGGTGTTTCTATGGTTTATGCCTTTGACCTGGGAGATAAACTCTTAAACCTGATTGAAGAGAAATACGGCCCCCCTGCAAGGGAGCGTCTTGAAATATGGCAAGACATAGCTAACTCTCCTGCTACCCTTTCAACAACAGAAAAGTTAAATAAGGTTAATCAATTCTTTAATAAAACCCATTTTAAATCTGACTGGCAGCACTGGGGCAAAGAAGATTACTGGGCAACCCCTGTTGAAATGCTAGCCACCAATGGTGGAGACTGTGAAGATTATTCAATTGCAAAATATTTCACACTTAAAACCATGGGGATATCTGTAGAAAAACTAAGAATTACTTATGTAAAAGCAATACGACTTAACCAAGCCCATATGATACTCGCTTACTATGAAACCCCTGGCTCTGAACCTCTAATTTTAGACAATCTTGTTGGAGATATCCGCCCCGCCTCTAAACGCCCAGATCTTGTGCCAGTTTATAGCTTTAATGGTGATGGACTTTGGCTGTCTAAACAGCGAGGCCAAGGAAAGAAGATTGGGAAATCTGAGAAACTGACTAGATGGGTTGATTTGAATACCCGCTTATTAGATGGATTGAAGTAATTAGAGCGCAACCTTAAACCCTATTCTTTGTTCCTTTTGTCATCCCCGCCTTCGCGGGGATGACTGCAATTAATTGATTGATATCACCTAGCTAGTTGACGTTAACGTAAACGTAAGTCATTATTCACCTATGACTAAAAAATACTCAATCAGCGATCTCGCTAAAGAATTTTCAATTACTACCCGAACAATCCGGTTTTATGAAGCGGAAGGACTACTCTGCCCTCAACGAAATGGCCAAACCCGTATTTATGCCGACCATGACCGCATAAGCCTTAAGCTCATTTTAAGAGGGAAACGTCTTGGTTTTAGTTTGGCTGAGTCAAAAGAGCTTATAGAACTTTATGACCCTGAAGGCGGTAACACGCGGCAACTTCAGACACTGTTAGAAAAAATACAGCAACGTCGCGAAGCTCTTGATCAACAACTGAAGGATATTCAAGCCATGCAACTAGAGCTTGATCAGGCAGAGCAACGCTGTCGCGAAGCATTTAAAACTTAATACTTGAAATTTGAAACAATAAATATAAGAAAAAGAGGAATTTATCATGGCAAATCAATATACAACGCTTAATTTTGGTCTTGGCGAGACAATTAATATGCTAAGAGACCAGGTAAAACAATTTGCCGATAAAGAAATAGCGCCCATCGCAGATAAAACAGATAAAGAAAACGAATTTCCCAACCAGCTATGGAAGCAATTGGGTGATATCGGTGTACTCGGCATTACAGTTGACGAGTCTTTAGGTGGTTCCAATATGGGTTACTTGGCCCACGCTATAGCAATGGAAGAAATTAGCAGGGCGTCAGCGTCTATTGGCTTAAGTTATGGTGCTCATTCCAACCTATGTGTAAATCAAATTTCACGGAACGGCACAGAAGAACAACGTCTAAAATATCTCCCAAAACTAATATCAGGTGAGCATATTGGTGCATTAGCCATGAGTGAAGCTAATGCAGGCAGTGATGTTGTAAGCATGAGATTAAAAGCAGAGAAAAAGGGGAGCAAGTACATTCTTAACGGCACAAAGATGTGGATCACCAACGGCCCCGATGCGAACACCTATGTAATATATGCAAAAACTGATATGGAAAAAGGACCTCATGGCATTACAGCCTTTATTGTAGAAAGAGATTCCCCCGGTTTTTCCAGAGCTGACAAATTAGACAAATTAGGTATGCGTGGCTCAAATACCTGCGAGTTAATATTTCAAGACTGTGAAGTGCCCGAAGAAAACGTATTGGGTGGAGAAAATAATGGCGTAAAAGTCTTGATGAGCGGGCTTGATTACGAACGCGTTGTTCTCGCGGCTGGCCCCATTGGTATTATGCAGGCCTGTATGGATATTGTTGTTCCCTACATTCATGAAAGAAAGCAATTTAACAAATCTATTGGAGAGTTTCAGCTAATACAAGGGAAAGTCGCTGACATGTACACCACCCTAAATGCCTGTAGAGCTTACCTTTATGCCGTAGCAAACGCTTGCGATAGAGGCGAGACCACACGCAAAGATGCCGCTGGCGTTATTTTGTACTGCGCAGAAGCAGCAACACAAATGGCACTCGATGCGATTCAAATACTAGGTGGCAATGGCTATATCAACGACTACGCAGCCGGACGTTTATTGCGTGATGCAAAACTTTATGAAATTGGTGCTGGTACATCTGAAATTAGAAGAATGTTAATCGGTCGTGAATTATTTGTTGAGAGCATCTGATATGGCAGTTATCAAGAGTAAGATAAATACACACTCAGAAGCATTCAAGCAGCGCAAGAATACCATGGGCGAACTAGTTAACGACCTTAATAGCCTTGTTAATAAAATAAAAAAAGGGGGTGGTGAAGCCGCCCTTGAAAGGCACTTGTCAAAAGGCAAACTTCCTCCCAGAGAACGTGTTGAAAAGTTACTAGACCCTGGCACACCCTTTCTTGAAATAGCTCAGTTAGCAGCGTATGAAGTTTATGAAGATAATGTACCTGCTGCTGGCGTTATTGCAGGCATAGGAAGAGTTGAAGGCGTTGAATGCATGATTCTCGCAAACGATTCCACAGTAAAGGGAGGAACATACTTCCCTTTATCGGTTAAAAAACATATCCGAGCACAAACTATTGCAGAAGAAAACGGCCTGCCTTGTATCTATCTGGTGGACTCAGGCGGAGCAAACTTACCTCAACAAGATGAAGTATTCCCCGACGCAGAACATTTTGGACATATATTCTTTCGCCAGGCCAATATGTCTGCCAAAGGTATTCCGCAAATTGCCGTTGTAATGGGTTTATGTACTGCTGGTGGAGCCTACGTTCCTGCCATGGCCGATGAAAGTATTATGGTGAAAGAACAAAGCACCATATTTCTTGCAGGCCCTCCTCTCGTTAAAGCGGCAACAGGTGAAGAAGTGAGTGCCGAAGCATTAGGCGGAGCGGATGTTCACTGCAAAATTTCAGGCGTGGCTGACCATTATGCCAATAGTGATGAACATGCACTTCATATAGCCAGGCAATGCATTAAAAACCTGAATCATAAAAAGCAGCCAACACATCAGTCAGAATGCCCTATTGCCCCACTCTATCCCACAGAAGAACTAGCAGGGGTTGTGCCGGTAGATCTTAAAACACCTTATGACGCAAGAGAAGTGATTGCCCGTCTTGTAGATGGATCTGAATTTGCCGAATTTAAACAGCACTTTGGCACCACCCTAGTCTGCGGATTTTCCAGAATAATGGGTTACCAAGTCGGTATCATCGCGAATAATGGCGTTCTGTTTTCTGAATCAGCTCAAAAAGGGGCTCATTTTATTGAACTCTGCTGCCAGAGAAATATCCCTCTTGTTTTTCTTCAAAACATTACCGGCTTTATGGTTGGGCAAAAATATGAAGAAGGCGGCATAGCCAAGCACGGAGCGAAAATGGTCGCTGCAGTTGCTTGTGCCAAAGTCCCAAAATATACCGTGGTCATCGGGGGCAGTTTTGGTGCCGGAAACTACGGTATGTGTGGTCGTGCTTATAATCCACGATTTTTATGGATGTGGCCCAATGCTCGTATTGCAGTAATGGGTGGAGAGCAAGCTGCAGGAGTATTAGCTCAGGTTAAGAGAGATAACTTTGACCGTAAAGGGATTGAATGGAGTGAGCAAGAAGAAGCTGATTTTAAACAACCTATTATTGATCAGTTTGAAAAGCAATCTCACCCCTATTATGCCAGCGCAAGACTTTGGGATGACGGAATTATTAACCCGGCAGACACTCGGCGAATCCTTGGCCTAGCCATCTCAGCTTCTTTTAACGCAGAAGCAGAAGAAACGAAATTTGGCGTGTTTAGAATGTAATTTGCGTAGGAAATAGTTATGACCACGAACGATACATTAATTTATACAGAAAATTCGAATGGTGTGGCTGAAATTACATTAAACAGACCCGAAATTCGTAACGCCTTTGATAGCGATCTAATCCAAAAACTTATCAGCACGTTTAAACAGGCTGAATCGTCACCTTCTGTAAGAATTATACTTCTCAAAGCAAATGGTAAGCACTTTTCAGCGGGTGCAGACCTTAACTGGATGCGAAGCATGGCTCAAGCCAGTTATGAAGAAAACTATGAAGATGCCAAACAATTAGCACTAATGCTTTCGACCATTAATTATATTTCTAAACCCGTTATTGCAAAGGTACATGGCGCTGCGTTTGGTGGAGCTATTGGTCTTATAGCCTGCGCAGATATTGTTATTGCTGATGAAGATACAAAATTCTCTTTGAGTGAAGTGAAATTAGGCTTAAGCCCGGCAACCATAAGCCCCTATGTAATTGATGCTATAGGCGCAAGAGCAGCCCGAAGGCTATTTCTTACGGGTGAAGTGTTTAGTTCAGACAAAGCATTAATCCTAGGCCTCATAAGCGAAGCGACTAAAACCGATAAACTAGATGATGAAGTGAATAAAGTTATCAGTTCACTCTTAAATAATGGCCCCATAGCACTCACAAAAACAAAAGAATTAATTCATCACATCAATTTAGAAACAAAGGGCTACTCAGAAACAAGAGACGACTCATTGGTCGACTACACCTGCGAATTAATAGCAGAACTCAGGGTTTCAGAAGAAGGCCAGGAAGGGCTTAGTGCGTTTTTAGAAAAGCGTGCACCGAGCTGGACACTAACGACAGAGGCTAAGCTATGATAACTAAAATATTAATTGCCAACCGTGGCGAAATAGCCTGTCGAATCATCAAAACAGCAAAGGCATTAGGGATCAAAACAGTAGCCGTTTATTCAGAGGCAGATAGCCACGCCCTATTCACAGAGCAAGCTGATGAGGCTTATTATATTGGCGAATCTGAGCCCTCTGAAAGCTATCTAAAAATCGATAAAATTATTAATATCGCCAAAACTTCTGGTGCAGATGCGATTCATCCTGGCTATGGTTTCTTATCAGAGAATCCCGAATTACCTGCCCTATGTAAAGAGAATAGAATCATTTTTATTGGTCCACCCGCTTCAGCAATACATGCCATGGGGTCAAAAAGCGAAGCTAAAAACATCATGCTAAAGGTTCAGGTTCCACTGGTTCCTGGTTATCACGGTGAAAATCAATCTATTGAAGTACTAAAAAAAGCCTCTCTTGAAGTCGGTTTTCCTCAACTTATTAAGGCATCTGCCGGTGGTGGCGGTAAAGGTATGCGCATCGTCAGGCAGAAAGAAGATGTTGAACATGCGATATTGGCCGCTCAACGCGAAGCGCTTTCATCCTTTGGTGACAGCAAACTCCTTATTGAAAAATATATCGAGCAACCACGACATATTGAAGTTCAAATATTTTGTGACGAACAGGGTAATGGCGTTTATTTGTATGATAGAGACTGCTCCGTTCAGCGACGTCATCAAAAAATAATTGAAGAAGCGCCTGCGCCGGGTTTATCCGATAAAACACGTCAAATTATGGGTGAAACCGCCTTAAACTGTGCAAAAGCGATTAATTATGTAGGGGCTGGCACCGTCGAGTTCTTACTCGATAAAAATCAAAAATTCTATTTCATGGAAATGAATACCCGCCTACAAGTTGAGCACCCTGTAAGCGAAATGATAACAGGGCAAGACTTAGTCGAATGGCAAATAAAAGTGGCAAATGGCGAACCTCTCCCACTCACTCAGTCTGAAATCCCCTGTATCGGACACGCCTTTGAATCACGCATTTATGCCGAGAATCCAGATAAAGATTTTCTACCTGCTACAGGCAAATTACTGCACTTAAGCCTGCCTGAAGAGTCAGAGGTCGTAAGAATTGACTCAGGAATAAGAACCAATGACGAGATCAGTGTTTTTTATGATCCAATGATCGCAAAACTGATTACCTGGGGAGAAGATAGAGCCATAGCAGCACAAACAATGCACAGAGCATTGAGTGAAATTCACATTGCAGGTATCGACACTAATTGTGATTTTTTAAAATCAGTAATCAGCCACCCAGAATTTCTAAATGAGCAAATCACAACAGAATTTATTGAAACCCATAAAGTAGATTTATTTAACAAACCTACCCCCGATAAATCAACAATTTTAACCGCTGCAGCACTTTATATTCACTCAATTATTGCTGATAAAACAACCAATAAAACTCAAACTACTGACCCATTCTCGCCATGGAATAATACCGATTTTTGGCAATTAAATGGTACACAAGCTACAACGTTTTCATTGATTCAACAGGATATTAAGCATACCTTTAAGGTGTCATCTAACCATAATGAAGGCTATATCATTACCTACAACAATGATGAATATGAAGTACATTTTGTTCTTCAGAATAACAGAATAAACACCTTGATAAATGGAGTAAAAACAAGCTCATTATTCTTTTTAAACAATAAGTTAATAAAGTTATTTAAAGTTAGTTCTAGTTATGATTTTGAGCTACCTAATATCATACATGATAGCGATGAAGCGCAACCAGAAGGGTCTCTTCTCGCCCCGCTCCACGGTAAAATTATTAGCCTTGAAGTGGACTCCGGAGCTCACGTTAATAAGGGCGATCCGTTAATCATTATTGAAGCAATGAAAATGGAACATACTATATTCGCCCCCTCTTCAGGAATAGTGAAAGATTATTACTGCACTCAAAATGAAATCGTGGATGCAGACCAGCAACTTATAGAATTTATACCTGAAGAGCTGCAGGAATAATTGTGATGACACATTCAAGCGACATAAAAATTGTTGAAGTGGGGCCTAGAGATGGATTGCAAAACGAAGCAAACCTTCTGCCTGTTGAACATAAAGTAGAATTCATAAACCAACTCTCTGAAACAGGCTTAACACATATTGAAGCAGGCAGTTTTGTTTCGGCCAAATGGGTGCCGCAAATGGCCTCCAGCGACGAGGTATTTAAGCAGATTAAAAGAGTACCCTCTGTAACTTACGCCGCACTCACACCTAACTTAACGGGGCTGCAAAGTGCAATTGAGTCTGGCGTAGATGAAATAGCTGTTTTCACAGCGGCTTCTGAACTTTTTTGCAAAACTAATATTAATTGTTCAATTGACGAAAGTATTGATCGCTTCAAACCACTAATAAGCCTTGCGAATGAACATAATATAAAGGTTCGCGGCTACGTATCCTGCATAATGGGATGCCCTTATGAGGGGGATATTCAACCGCAAAACGTTTTAGAAACCTCACGTAAATTGCTTGAACTTGGGTGCTATGAAATCTCATTAGGCGACACGATTGGTGTGGGTACTGCAAACCGAGTCAAATCGCTACTTAAGCTACTCAAAAGAGAATTTAAAACTGACCAACTAGCCGTTCACTTTCATGACACCTACGGTCAGGCTCTCACTAATATATACGCATCTCTTGATGAAGGTATTACCACTATAGACACATCTGTAGCAGGCTTAGGCGGTTGCCCTTATGCGAAAGGTGCATCAGGCAACATGGCAACTGAGGATGTTGTTTATATGCTAAACGGGCTTGGCTTAAGTACAGGGGTTGATCTAAATAAACTTATCGTCGCAGGGAAGTTTATTTGTGACATATTGAACAGAAAAAACGGCTCAAAAGTAGCCTTTGCCAGCAACGAGCGATGAATAATATGACTAATTTACTATGGAAACCCAGTCAATCACGCATCAACAATAGCAATTTAACTCAGTTTGAGTCTTACCTTTCAAGTGAATTTGATCTTCATTTTAATAACTATGAAGAACTTCATCAATGGAGCGTTGAATACAAGGAGTTGTTCTGGGGCTCTCTTGTTAAGTTTTCAAAGCTAAAAGGAAATTTTGATTTTGCCAGGGTATTCCAAAAAGAAGCTCTATTCTATCAATGCAAGTGGTTCCCAGACTCAACACTAAACTTCGCAGAAAACCTTCTCCCAAAGTG
>ENA-ORXI01002037-ORXI01002037.1-sediment-metagenome-genome-assembly--contig:-NODE-2037-length-15122-cov-13.251446_pt1 | contig 15122 bp, 13 predicted proteins | sample MGYA00237861_ERZ511468 | MGnify/ENA primary metagenome ERZ511468 (study PRJEB26299, sample SAMN06266213) | sediment metagenome | isolation source: Hudson Canyon methane seep mesocosm | place... | reverse complement strand
AGTTTATTGAGTTTCATCAAAAAGCACCTAGAGATATAGTTGCGAGCATGATGACTTTTAAAACATCGACACCAGCTTCATGTGGTATTGTGGAAGTTGATGAAAATGAACGGTTAATTGCTTTTCATGAAAAGGTTGCAAATCCTCCATCAAATCATGCCAGTGGGGCTATTTTTTGTTTTAATAAACATGTGCAGAATATTTGGCAGGTAGCTAATAATTGTACTGATATTAGTTGCCACTTAATTCCTTTGTTACTTGGTAAAACCCAATGTTGGCATAATAGTCAATACTTAAGGGATATCGGTACCCCGGAAGCTTTAAAAAAAGCTGAGCAGGATGCATTACACTATGTCTGATCTGCTTCATATTCATTTACTTGTTCCCGTTTGGGGAAGTCGTTATCTAGATGATTATTTGTCACTAAGTCTACCTTGTCAGTTATCAGGGATGAACTTACCCGCATTAGCTGAAAATAATCACTATCAAGTGCATTATCATATTGCTACTGATGATGCAGGGCGCGAAAAAATACTAGCTCATCAGGCATTCCATCAGTTAGCTTCCATGGTAAACGTAAGTTTTCATGACCTAAGTAAATTGGAAGAAGCTATTGCTGATGATCGCAACTTATGGCGTAAATATATTGATAGTGATTGGAAAAAGTATGCTTTGAAAATGGCTTGTTTAGAGCTAGGAATGTTGCAAGCCCATTTATCTGCAGGCGTTTTTATTCCATTAATGTCAGACATTATTATTTCAGACGGTGTTTTTAGTTATTTACTTGCCCAACATAAACAAGGTATAGACTGTGTGCTAGTAGGCAGTTTGCGTGTTAAAAAACAAAGTTTTCTAGCTGATTGCGACAAGTACTTTAATCAGAACAAAGATGTATTGCTATTTCCAGCTGAAGAACTGGTAGCTTTGTCTGTGAAGCATATACACCCTTGGAGTTTGCAAAGTGCTGTTGACAGTGTTCATTTTAATAACCAATGGCCAGACTATCTATATTGGCATTTGCCTAATGTTGCAGTTATTCAACAAGGGAACTATTGCTATCCATTGTTAATAGATTGTAAACAGAAAGTTGATGTGCCAAAGAGTCATACTATAGATACGATGCCACTACCGTTTAATAACGACAATATCCACGTGGTTTGTAATGCTCAGACATGCATGGTGATGTCGCTAGAAGATGAACAAGTTTTGGCTCCAACGATTGTTGATACATTTAACCCTTTAAGTGTTGCTCTTTTTAAAATGAAAGAAACGCAATCCCATCATCAATTTTTTAGCCAGCACAGTGTGTTGTTTGGTGATGATAGCGACCCCCAAGTAATATCTTTTATTAACGATGTCAAAAAGCAAACACAAGGTATACTTGATTGTGAAGCTTTGTTAAATAACTCAGCTAATTTATTCAAAGTTTTTACCCAACGAGTAGCTGTTGAACAGTTAGGTCAAGAGTGGTTGTCTTATATTCCTGCTAAAGTAGATGAACTTCTTAAAATAATACCAGAGGTTGTTGCTTTTGGTGGCGGGAGTGAGTTAACAGCACTTAGAAAACATACCTCACTAAAGTATAAAATAATTGCCATTATTGATAATGATTTATCGAAGGTTGGTAATAAAAATGATTTAGTAGATATTATTTCTATTACTGATTATCAAGTTTTCAAGGAAAACAAAATTCCTGTAATTATTTGTTCTAAACAACATCATTTGGCTATGAGAAATCAATTAAACGCTACTTTTTATCCACAGACTATAGAAGTTATAGACCCATATGAAACGAAATAATTTTTCAGGGGTAATATGGGTCACTGGTTTACCAGGGGCTGGAAAAACCACTTTTGCTAAACAGATAAAAAAGCAATTAGAATCGCTATCAACTCAAGTTACCTTACTTGATGGTGATGAGTTAAGGGTCATAATGTCAAATTATGACTATCAAAATACTAGTCGGTACCAGTTGGCATTTAGTTACGCAAAGTTATGTCATGCTTTGGCAAAACAAAATAATTTGATTATTTGTGCCACCGTTTCAATGTTTGACGATGTTCGCCGATGGAGTCGTCAATATAATGATAATTACTGTGAAGTATTCTTATCTGTATCTAGCAATATTCTTCAAAAACGAGATCAAAAGGGCCTGTATTCATCAACCAATAAGGGTGACTCTATGTTGTTACCAGGGAAGTCTCAAAAGGTTGAGTTACCTACTAACTCTGAATTTGTAATTAAAGACATGCCTCTTAAGGATATGACTATACAGGTTAGGAGTGTCGTTAATGAGGTGATGTCGTGGAAGTGACCGACTTTACCAGTAAGGCAGATACTTTGCTCTACCTAAGAGAACATGTTAAATCAGCTGAGATACTACCTGTTTTTAAGGTGTTTTTTTCTGATTGGTCTTCAGATAAAAGTGAGGTTATTAATAAACTATCAACTTTGTTGGTTAAGCAACCACTTATAGTAAGATCAAGTTGTGTTGATGAAGATACAGCAACTAGCTCGAATGCGGGGCATTACGACAGTATATTAAATGTATCAACAACAAATTTGCTAGCTAAAGCAATTGATGAGGTTTTTCAAAGTTACAAGGGAAATATTTACCCAAGTAGTCATGTTTTGGTTCAACCTCAACTGGAAGAGATTCAAGTCTCAGGTGTAGCGTTCACCCAAGATCCTAACAATGGGGGGTATTACTATATTGTCAATTATGATGATAACTCTGGAGATAGCCAATCTATAACTTCAGGCTATAGTCAAAAGCAATCATTAGAGTACTGGTTTCATTTATGCGAAGAAGTTTTTTCTGGTTGGCGAAAATTACTATTTAATTTATTACAAGAATTGTTGCATATATATATTAATACTCCTCTAGACGTTGAATTTGCAGTTGATAAAAACAAAAAGTTATTTCTTTTTCAAGTTCGACCTCTAATTTTTAGTATTGATAATGACTGTTCTGTAGTTGAAGATTATCAACAGATATTGCAAGTAAAAAAGAAAGTTAGTCGATTATCTCAACGTCACCCTCATTTAGTTGGTAAAAGCACCATATTTGCTAACATGCCAGACTGGAATCCTGCTGAAATTATTGGCTGCAAACCGAAGCCTTTAGCGCTTTCACTCTACAAGGAGTTAGTTACAGATGGTATTTGGGCTTATCAACGTAAAAAATACCAATATAGGGATTTACGTAGTTTTCCTCTAATGATTGATTTTGCTCACTCACCATATATTGACACTAGAGTAAGTTTTAATTCATTTATACCTGAATCATTAAGTGAGGAACTCGCGGAAAAGTTAGTCAATTATTATATTGAACAATTAGAGATGAATCCTCAGTTACAAGATAAAATTGAGTTCGATATCGTTATCTCATGCTTTACTTTTGATATAAATGAACGATTGTCAAATCTACCTGTTGGGTTATTAACAAAAACGGAAAAAAGCTCATTTCTGGAAGCGCTTAAATTATTAACTCTTAATATTATAGAGCCTAATTCAGGGCTGTTAATAAATGATTTAATTAAAGTTGATAAATTAAAAGCTCGTCAAGAGAAAGTTCTCTCTACTGAACTTAATAAAATTGAAAAAATATATTGGTTGATTGAAGACTGTAAAAGGTATGGAACATTGCCATTTGCAGGGATTGCTAGAGCAGGGTTTATTGGTAAGCAATTTTTAGATTCCTTAGTAAAGGTAGGTGCTCTTTCAATAGATCGTGTAGAGCTGTTTAATCAATCATTAAATACGGTGAGCTCAGAGTATCTATCAGATATCAAATCATTGCCTAAAAGTGATTTTCTTCGTTTATATGGTCATTTAAGGGCTGGAACTTATGATATAGACTCACCCCGTTATGACGAAATGAGTGATAAAATCTTTAATAATAACAAAGCCACAAATGATGAAATAGCTCATTTTGAATTGACAAATAACGAAAAAATTGAAATAGATAAGTTATTAGGTAGTTTAGGTTTCCCTCTTAAGAGTGAAGAGTTGTTTGTCTTTTGTCGTAAAGCAATTGAAGGTCGGGAGCGAGCAAAGTTTATATTTTCAAAAAGTATTAGTGAAGTATTACAGTTAATTAAAAGTATTGGTAATGATATTCGTATACCTTCTGATCAACTTGCGTATTTGAATATTAAAGATATTAAGTCACTTTATGGTTCAACATTTTCTGCGATAAATGTATTTAGTACAAGTATTGAACAACATAGATTGCATTATAAACGTTGTTTACAAATAAACTTACCTCCTATGATTAGTGCAGATACCTCGATTGAACAATTCAAAATACCCGAGTGCCAGCCAAACTTTGTGACAAGTAAAGCAATTATTGCTCAAGCCACTACAAATTTGGAAAACTCTAACGAAAGAGTTGTATTTATTAATAATGCCGATCCTGGCTTTGACTGGCTGTTTACCAAAAATATTGCAGGACTAATAACTATGTATGGTGGAGCCAATTCCCATATGGCTATTCGAGCTGGAGAACTTGGTATACCTGCAGTTATTGGTGCGGGTGAAGTTAATTATAATTATTGGAAAAATGCTCAACTATTAAGTGTTGATTGCTTACATAAAAAGGTAGACGTTTTGTCATGAAAGTGATTTTAGTGACTTGTAGAGTTGATGATGTTACTGCTTACTCTGAGCAAAGAGATGCTGTTGATAAGAACTGGGTACGATTATTACTTCATTGCAATATATTTCCCGTTTTTGTACCTAATTCTATGGCTTGGTTAAATATTTACCTAAAAAATCAAGTGTTTGATGGTGTGATTTTCACCGGTGGGAATGATTTGGTTTGTTGCGGTGGCACTTCCCAAGAGCGTGATGATGTAGAAAGTTACTTATTAAAATATTGTCTTGAAAATAAAAAGCCTGTATTAGGAGTTTGTCGAGGAATGCAATTACTTGCAAGTTATTTTGGTGCTCAATTAGTACCTGTTAACAATCAAATTAAGCAGTCCCAGATGATTAATTATAAGGGGAAATTAGAAAATGTTAATAGCTTTCATCGATATGAAATAGCTAAGTTACCTATTTGTTTTGATACTTTAGCCACTACGGAAGATGAAAAACATATTAAGGCGATAGCTCACCAAACAGAGCAACTCACAGGTATTATGTGGCATCCCGAAAGAATGATTCCATTTAGTAGCTTTAATACATCAATTATAAAATCAGTATTCTATGACTAAGATAATAGTCCTGGCTGCAGGGCAAGGAACTCGACTTAGGCCTTTAACCGATAAGTTACCTAAAGCTTTAGTAAAGTTAGGAAGAAACTCAATATTGGATGAACAGCTTTGTGTATATCGAAAACTTAAGTTAGCTGATATCACTGTTGTTGGAGGTTATCAAATAAATGAATTTAAAGATTACAACTTTAAGCTTATTCAAAACAAAGAGTTTGAAGAGTCGAACATGGTTTATAGTTTATTTTGTGCCCATGAATACTTTAATGGTAAGCAAGATATAATCGTAGCTTATGGTGATATTGTTTTCCAACCAGAAGTCTTAGAAGGACTGATTCAATCAAATGGTGATGTTGTCGTAACTGCAGATCGAGAATGGTTAGCTTTATGGCGTCTGAGAATGGAGGAACCGTTGTCTGATGCTGAAACTTTTAAAATAAACAGTGATGGGAATTACATAACTGAATTAGGGAACAAACCCAAATCGCTAGCAGATATTCAAGCTCAGTATATCGGTTTAGTTAAATTTTCTAAAAGAGTGACTAAAAAGGTATATGAGTACTATTTAAGCTTAAGAAATCAATTAGCTGACTCTGCATATAAAAACATGTATTTTACTGATTTTATCCAATTATTAATCGAAAATGATGTCAGTCAGGTTAACGCCCATTTTATTGAACGAGGCTGGTTGGAAGTCGATTCTATCGAAGATTTAGATATATACCGAGAATTATTAACTCAATGTGATTATGCAACATTAGGGTTTACACCAAGACAAAATAGAGAAAATATATGAAAATATTAGTAACAGGGGCATGCGGCTATAAAGGAAGTGTTTTAGTACCAAAACTATTAGCACAAGGCCATCAAGTTACCGCATTAGATATTATGTGGTTTGGTAACAAACTAGAGGTACATAAAAATTTAACCGTAAAAGAGCATGACATTCGAGATGTCGAATCGTTAGATTTAACCGAATTTGAAGCGATTATCCATTTAGCTTCTGTCGCCAATGACCCATGCGGAGACTTGAACCCTAAATTAACGTGGGAGATTAGTTGTTTAGCAACAATGCAACTTGCCGACAAAGCAAGTAAATCATGTGTAAAGCAATTTATTTATGCCTCGTCAGGTAGTGTTTATGGCGTAAAGGAAGAAGAGCAAGTGACTGAAGAGCTTGAGCTTACTCCCATTTCAGAATACAACAAAACTAAAATGGTTGCAGAGCGAGTGTTGCTAAGTTATGCCAATAAAATGGCCGTACAAATTGTTAGACCAGCAACGGTGTGTGGCTTATCTCCTCGAATGCGATTAGATGTGTCAGTTAACTTACTTACCATGGCGGCACTAAAAAATAATAATATTACCGTTTTTGGTGGTGACCAAGCTCGGCCTAATATTCATATGGACGATATTACCGATTTGTATATTTTTATGCTAAATAACCCTGAGAAGACACAAGGGGTATTTAATGCGGGATTCGAAAATATCACCATTATGGATATTGCTAAAAAGGTACAAGCTAACATGGCGGGTAAAGGTATAGAATGTAGTATTGAAGTAACACCTTCGAACGATCCTCGTTCTTATCGAGTCAATTCAGATAAGCTGCTAGCAACAGGTTTTAAACCGAGTAAAACGGTAGCTGACGCAATTGAAGAAATTGTAAGTGCTTATCAAAAGGGTAAATTAACCGATAAACCAGAATTTCATAATTTACATTGGATGCAAGATAATATTCTCTTAAATTCAGATGTTAATTAAACATAGACTTCTTTTTTATTAAATTATTCTTCATTTAAGTGTTATATATTTTTAGAGAGTTTTATGTCTAACAAAGTTGTAGTGATAGGAAGTAATTCATTTTCAGGAGCTAGTTTTTGCCGGCACTTATTAAGTCAAGGAAAAGACGTTATTGCTATAAGTCGATCAGCAGAGCCTATTGATGCGTTATTGTCTTACAAGTGGCAAGATAAACCCTTAGCCTTTTACCAATATGATTTAAACCTTCATTTAGCTGAAATTGGAAAATTGCTAGCGGATGAAAAGCCCAAGCACATTTATAATTTTGCTGCGCAAAGTATGGTGGGGCAAAGTTGGCAACACCCAGAACACTGGTTTATGACCAATGCCGTTTCTACGATTAAATTTCATAATATGTTACGCCAAGTTGACTGGTTAGACCGTTATATTCATATTTCAACACCTGAGGTTTATGGCAGTTGCTCTGGCTACGTAGCAGAAAATAAAAATTACCAGCCAAGTACCCCTTATGCGGTTTCGAGAGCTGCATCAGATATGAGTTTGCATACCTTTAGTGATGTTTATAACTTCCCTGTAGTCTTTACTCGGGCAGCGAATGTTTATGGTGCAGGTCAACAGCTGTATCGCATAATTCCTCGAGCTATTTTAGCGATACTGCAACAGGGCACTTTGTCCTTACACGGTGGTGGGCATTCAGAGCGCTCGTTCATTCATATTGATGATGTTTCTTCTGCTACTTTCGCGATAGGTGAAAAAGGGAATAATGGTGATATTTACCACATAGCCACTGAAAATACCGTCAGTATTCGAGGGTTAGTGCAAAAAATTTGTCAATTAATGGACTATCCTTTTGAACGTTTGTGTGAATTGTCAGAAGATAGACTTGGCAAAGATTCTGCGTACCTATTGGACTCAAGTAAAGTGCGAAATGAGTTGGCTTGGCAAGATAATGTTTTGTTGGAAAATGGTTTGCAAGAAACGATTAAGTGGCTAACTGATAATTATCAAGCGCTGAAAAAACAGCCAAGTGAGTATATTCATAAAAAATAAAGCAAATTATAAATATCGATTTATAATTCTTTGGCATTAAAGTAAAAGGGTAATAAGTTTACTTATGAAAAATGAAATTATCGCCATTTATTATGTTGGTGGGTATGCGAAAGTTGTCGCCAATTTTCTTGAACACTATATTAAAAATATTGAAATAATCTTTGTTGCTCATGAATTAACTTTTGATACAACTGTCCCTGTAAAGCTGTTTGAAAACTTTGTGGACGAAAACCCTTTAAAGGATATATTAGTAGTTATTCCTTCTGATTGGTCCTTTCAAGATATTTCCAATTTATGTCAGCAGAGTGGTTATAATAATTTGGTTGGATATGCTAAGTACTTAATGCCTAAGTTACTGCCGATTATTGATAATAATACTATGTTATCTAACGGTAAAAAAGTTGCTATTTATTTACCTGAAACTGCAGTCTATAGGAAGCACTATACTGATTTACCACGACTTTTAGAGAAAAAGGGCTTTAGTGTTGTTTTATTCTCTAATAAGGCTTTAGGAGATGATTTTGAAAAAAGACATCCTTTTGTACAAATAAAACATCCATTTCTAATCTATTTTTTCTCTTTTCATTTTGATGTTTTGATTTCAGATAACTGTTTATTACCCTCATTTTCAGAAGAGTTACTCAATACCAAAAAAGTTTACCTACCTCATGGCTGGATAGGCTTGGCAGAACGAATGGTTGATGCTCAAATACCCCTTAATGAAATTAAAAACTCTTTAGAATTAAGTTTATTTAATGTATTTGATTATTTATTCATGCCTAATAAGCAAACTTTTGATTTTTTTAGCCAAGTACATTCCACACTAAAATGTGAAAGTAAGTTGATGCTAATTCCTGGTGGTTATAATAGTTTAGATCTAGCGAATCAGGAGAAAATAAACTCAGAAAACACCAATGCTTTACCATCTATTTTATACTCACCAGGGGCCTTACCTAGTGGTAACACTCATGAAAGTATTGATATTTCTTTTCCTTTTCATAGTGAAAATATAATTAAAGCACTATTGGCTACTTTCCCTAAGCATCAAATTATTTTTAGGCCACATCCAGCAAGCTTAAATGATCCTGATATTGCTTGCTCAGTTGCAAGGTTGGTAAAGCGCTTTGAAAGCAATCGATTATTTCTTTATGATCAGAATAAATCTCATAAATCTAGCTTTGATAAGGCTGTTATTATGGTTTCTGATTCTTCTACTTCAGCTTATACTTATGGCTTTTCTCAACTTAAACCTGTGATATTTTTTCTTCCTAATGGAAAACAGAAGTTATCGCTTTCAATTGGTAATAAATCTTTTAATTCATTACGTTATGATGTTGGTATTATTGTAACAAATATTGAAGAGTTGATTCGTCAAACTAGTAATGCATTAGCTGATACAAGCATGTTTAGAGATAAAGCCTTAGATATTCGAGAACGTGAATTCTTTAATTTTGGTCATGTTATGGAATATTTCACCAGTCATATGCATGATATTATTGATGATAATTATGTGAAAGACTGGCTGTGCCTTGAGAATGGGAGGGATTAATGACATACCCTTATTCAACAAAAGACTTATTAGATAGCCCTGAACGATACTCTTTCCCTGATGTTACAGCTAAAAACTACCTTGATACTTTTATTTATTCAAGGCTACAGTTTTTAAAACAAATACCTGTTGAGTTATCTGAGAATTCGAAGGGAGGGACACTTTCAGAAGAAGATGTTTGGGATAAGATAAGGATATTTGAAGTCAATAAAATATTTTACCCTATTAATAATCAATATGACAAAATCAAAAATGTTAAAGAGTTAGTTGAATTCGCTATGAATATAGTAACTATGCTTATTTCTGACTTTGATTACGGGTTATTTAGTTGTTTGTTAAAAGTACATGATACCTTAACCTCTTTATCTATAAAGTTGTTTGAAAAGCAGCAGCTTGAGATTTTGTTATTCACAATTAAAGTTGAAGGTAAATTATTAAAAAAGGTTATTAATGAGCAAAATATCTGACTTTATTTTAGTAGGAACAGTAAACCTTAGAACATATTTTTATTTAAGTTTACTTAAAAATATGAATATCCGACTAGAAAATGTACTTATATATCAAAATACAGAATTTAATTTAGATTCAATGGCAGGAGAAAGCATTTCACTTCTTGGATACACGGTAAATTTAAACGAATCTTTTAGAAGTTTATGTACATTTCATCAGGCTAAGTTTATTGACTGCACAAGTATTAATGAAATGGGTGAAATACTTCGACCTTATGTGGATAAATATATTTTATTTAGTGGCAAAGGAATAGTTAAAGCCTCATTGACCGACGGCTTCTCACTTATTCATATACACCCTGGTAAGTTACCAAAATACAGAGGAAGTACTACTGTTTATTATTCGTTATTGTTAGAAGATAACATTACAGCAAGTGCATTCTTTATGGAGCAAGGTATTGATACCGGTAGGATTATTTATGAATTATCTATTGGAGGAGAAAAGATAATTCAATATAGTATTGATTATTTAGTTGATCCAATGATTAGGGCAGTAGTCTTGGTGAGGTTATTGCTTAACTTTCAAAAGGAAGGGAAATTAACGTCAAAAAAACAACAAGCTAATAATGAAAGAACATATTACAAAATACATCCTGTGTTGAGGCATATTGTTCAGCGAAAAACAAAAAGTATTTAGTTCTTTAAATTAGAGTAAGGAAGTTCATGGTTATTTTAGGTCTCCATTTTGGTCATGATGCAGCTGCGTCGATTATTATAGATGGAAAGGTTGTTGCGTATGTTATGCGTGAACGAATTTCTCGCATCAAACATGCTTTGGGTTTAGATAAAAGTACAATTGATGCTGTTCTTGGTCAGGCCGATTTAAGGATTATTGATATAGATTATGTCGCAATTAGCTCGACACAAAAAAAAGAATTAATCTTTACAGAACAGGAATTATTTTCAGTTTCTTTTAAACTACACCCTAAACATCGAGAATCTTGTGGTCTATTTGAATCCTATAATGATGCTCCATCGTTAAACTCAGATCTTAAACATTATTTATTAGATGAAAAGTACAGAAATACTCCAGCCTTCAAAGCCTATAGTTTATTTTATCCTGAATATTCCGAGCATCCCGAAGCTATAGAAAAGGCTTGTGGGTGGATGGATACTTATATTACGGATGAGTTTTGGCAAAAACCTAAAAGCCTTTTAGATATAGAAAAGAATGGTTTTAAAAAATATTTAGAGACAGAGCATTTTCGTAAAGGTTTTCACTATCCTGTTACAGTTAATTTATTGGGGCATACTTTACCTGGGTATTTTATTCATCATCATATGTGTCACGCTGCTTGTAGCTATTATACCTCTGAATTTGAAAGCGCGGCAATTATGACTCACGACGGGCATAGTCGACCTGAAAACTATGATGTAGGTATGTTTTATTATGCAAAAGATCATAAAATATTTCCGTTAATGCCACACCACCTTTTTTTAGGGGCTTTGTATGATTTTGTTGGTGGCAAACTGAATTTAGGAGTTATAGGTGCAGCAGGAAAGTTAATGGGACTTTCTTCTTGGGGGAAATCCACCTTCAATTATGATGATTTTATCGGCAATTGGTACGACTTTAAAAATAAATTTTCTGGTCAAGATGATTATCGGAAAATATGGTTTGAATATTGTATTTCGCAGCTTAAAACTGAAAATTATGATTTAACAAATTTAGCTAATATTAAAGAGATGACAAACGAAGTTAATGCGGACATTGCTTTAACTACACAAAAATTATTTGAAGCAACATACTTACAGGCTATCTCAACCTTATTTAAAGGGTTAAGTACTAGTGGTATTGATGAGAGTAACCTTTGTTTGTCTGGAGGGACGGCACTTAACTGTCCATCTAATAGTAAAGTTTGGCAAAAAAGTGAATTTAAAGATATTTCAATCGAGCCGTGTTGTGATGATAGTGGTATTGCTATTGGGGCAGCATTGGCTTTATATCATAATGTTTTTGATCAACCGCGAGTTGTAAGTCCGACTAATTTCACCCCTTACTTAGGCATGGATTATCAACAACAGAGTAATGAACTTAACGAGCTCATTGTCCAATACCCAAATTTAGAGTGTAAATTCCTCAATAATGCACCCTGCTATGCAGCAGAATTACTTATGAAAAACAAAGTGATAGGTTGGTTTGAGGGGCGAAGTGAAATAGGGCCTAGAGCATTAGGGCACCGCTCTATTATTGCTAACCCTTGTGTAGCTGAAAACTGGCAACGTGTTAATAAAATTAAAAAAAGAGAGTTGTGGAGGCCATTTGCGCCCGTGGTATTGGTTGATGATATTGATAATTGGTTTGAGCAAGTTCCTAATCCATCACCCTATATGCTCTTTAACGCTAACGTGATAAATGCTGATATTCCTGCGGTAACACATGTGGATAACTCAGCTCGCATCCAAAGTGTTGATGAGAGTTGTGGTGGTTATTATCAGTTGTTAAAACATTTTAAAGAACTTTCTCAAGTGAGTGTTTTAATGAACACGTCATTCAATGGGCCTGGGGAGCCTATTGTAGAAACACCTGATAACGCACTAGAGTTCTTTGCAAAGTCTGAGCTTGACAATATTTTCATTAATGGTTGGTTGGTCTCTAAAATATGCTGAAAAAATATCTGACCATGAAGCTTTATCCTCTTGTGAAATCTTTTAAGCATCAAAAGCCTTTTTTTGAATTCTTATATTTCTACTTTATAGGAGTTACAGGTGGGGCTAGAAGAGATAAAATGAGTAACACGGTTAAAGCAAAAGCCAAAGGTAAATTGACAAGCAATCAATATATATTTAATAAAGATTCAATAATTGGCATTTGGAATTTTTCCTCTCGGCCATACTCATTAGGTGACATACTTAATTTCTGCATTGAACTTGCTGTTGAAGCCAAGCGTAAGCAACTACCTTACACCGACTTATATATAATTATTGACCCTTTGCATCCTGCCCCATCTAACCAATCACATGTTAGCAGTGTAAACTATGATAAATTTTTATTTGAAATGTTACCTGTTTTTAATTTCTGCCCTGTTATTAGGGATATTCATATTGTTAGGAATCGCCAGTCGTTTGAGCAAGAGCTACTAACAAAAAATTTATTTAAAGAACATTGTTATCCTAGTTTAACCCAATACTTTTATGAATTAGATAATGGAACTCCTTACTCTAGTTTATTCAGTATTTTTAATGACTTCAAAAGGGAGTATGGTTATGTACCTAAATTAAAGAGGTTGTCTGGATTTAGTGTACTAAATAATAGTATCCAATTTGGCTTTCATCCTAAGCAAATATTTGTAGCTGTTCACTTAAGGCAACGTAGAGCTGATACATCAGGTAGTTGCAATGATTCATTACATCGTGATGCTGAGCAGGATGTTTGGCTAGAGTTTTTTTCTAAAGCGAAAATTAAATTTCCGCAAGTTAAGTTTATAATTATTGGTCGTATTTATGAATTTCCACGGGAGCTATTTATGATGGAAAACGTTATCGTTTTAAAATCTTATGGCTATGGTATTGCTGAAGAGTTAACCGTAATCCAAGATGCAGATTTATTTATGGGCAGTAACAGCGGCCCCGCAACTGTTGCTATGTTTAGTAATACACCATATTTCATTTTTCAAGACGAAAAATCGGCACATGTCGCAGAAACTTTAGCAGATATGAAAATAGGCCAAGAAGTTCCATTTTTTGCTTATGAAGAGCAGTATTTTAAATGGAAAAATCCAACTGTTGGCATGTTAATGTCATGTTTATCAAGTTTTTACAAAAAAGCTAAACAAAAATCAAATAGAGATTGAGTAAAAATTAATAACGGAACTTATGTTTGGCTTTTGAAAAAATTATTATAAATAACCTAAGGTTTTTACATGTCGCTAACTAATGATAGTTATAATTCGATTAGGCATTTCGAAAAATATGGTTTTGCTTCTTTTAAAAAAATTATTAATCAAGCAACAATTCAACAGATCAAAGCCTTTTTTATTGAAAAGAAAGAGGGTCTAAACAAGTATTGTTTAGACAAGTACAATGTGACACTTGAAGAATCTGGCGAGCTGGCGAAAAGTCTAGAAGGTCATATTTTAGATGATAATGCACAAGATCGTTTTTTATTTTCAGGGGTTTTCCCAACCATTGATCGTTTATCTGATGATGCTGCTACTATTTTTAATGAGCCTAAATTAATTGAATTATTGCAGGAATTACTTTCATCAAAAAATATTTATGCACATTTACCTTTAATGGCAAGATATGTTATTCCTAATTCTCAAACCGCAGCTGTCCCCCCCCATAGAGATAGAGATTATAATAATCACCTCAGTAACTTCTTAACAGTTTGGATCCCTTTAGTTGATATTAATAAATCCTGTGGTGGCGTTAGCTTTTATGTTGGTGAAAATAATCAAAGATGCTCTAATGTCGATGAAAATATCACTGGTTTTTGGCATGATGCTATGAATATCAGCGGATTAGACTGCCAATCTCCACATTTATCTGTTGGTGATGTACTTATTTTCAATTCTCAGGTTATACACGGGTCTGCTAATAATACTTCTAACAATACAAGGTTTAGTTTAGATCTGAGATTTTTTTCAGAGCGAGACTCATCAACTAAGCATTATATAAATATATTAACTAAAGAAAAAATAGCCCCCAAGGATGCAAAATGAAAAAGTTTGACGGTTTTAAAAAGACAGGCCTAGATGATGAGGTAGAAGAGAAGTATGTTGAGCATATGGATAAGTTTAATATATCCCCTCTAGATGCTGTTAAGCATTTTACAGTTTTATCACGTCGCCAAATGCTAAAGCGTTTCTTGGCACATGCAGAGCTTTTTCAAAAGACACTTAATGTACCTGGTGATATTGCAGAATTAGGTGTTTTTAGAGGAATGGGGTTATTTACTTGGGCCAACTTACTAGAGTCATACTGTATCGGAGATCGAACAAAAGTTGTTTTTGGATTTGATAACTGGAAAGGGTTTACTCAGTTTGATGAGCAAGATGGTAAGACTAAAGAGTCCGCTGGAAAAGTGATTGG
>ENA-ORXI01002035-ORXI01002035.1-sediment-metagenome-genome-assembly--contig:-NODE-2035-length-15134-cov-11.636780_pt1 | contig 15134 bp, 17 predicted proteins | sample MGYA00237861_ERZ511468 | MGnify/ENA primary metagenome ERZ511468 (study PRJEB26299, sample SAMN06266213) | sediment metagenome | isolation source: Hudson Canyon methane seep mesocosm | place... | reverse complement strand
GAATTCATTAAGCGATCGAGATAGATCTGTTCAACTGCAGATACGGTTGTTGCAATCAATAGGCCTGCAAGAAGTAACACTGATTTCATTTTTATTCTCCTGAATTAAGAGGGGTATTCCACGCACCACTAAAAAACTGTTCAGATAAAGGACGACGTTCACGTGCCTTTAGTTCCCGCTCTAATTGCTCTTCATTCAAATCATCTAGACCAGCAGGATAACCAACAGAAATCATTGCCCACAATTCAACATCATCAGGTAGAGAAAATTCAGCTCTAACTTTATCACCATCAAAGCCACCCATTTGATGACTCATCAAACCGATTGATGTAGCTTGTAAACATAAACTAATGCTTGCTGCACCGCTATCATAGCCAACCCAACGATTATCGCTACCATTGTGACTGAATGTTTTGACTGAAGCCGCAAGAATTAATAAGGGGGCATTCTTTGCCCAATCTTGATTGCCAGGAGATAAGGTCTCAATTGCTTTTTGCCAGCTCGTCTCATCTTGAAATTTATTCCAAACGATAAAACGCCAAGGTTGATCGCCAAAACAAGAGGGCGCCCAGCGTGCTGCTTCACATAAGGAAACAACCGTGTTATCACTTACTTGCGTTGTTGGGTCAAATGCACGACCACTCCAACGTTCTGCAATAATTTTGTTGATCTTTTGGTCTGTTATGGCTGGTTTTTCAATCATGGTTATTCTTTCTCAATTTTTGGTACGAAAAAGATGAATCGTATTACTTTTTAGGTAATGTAATTGTCGGCTCTTTCGCTGGGCGATAAAAAGCGGCAATATGACCAATAGTCATCACTAGGTTTGCACTTGCTTTAAGAGCAATCTCGTCAATCATCGCCATACGGTCTTCTTTTTCTTGTCCTGAAACGCGTACTTTCATTAATTCGTGTTGTTCTAAGCCTTTATCTATTTCAGCGATGACATTTTCAGTCAAGCCTTTATTACCAATCATTACAACGGGTTTTAGAGGGTGAGCTAAGCCTTTTAAATAGCGTTTTTGTCGATCATTAAGTGCCATGATTGTGTTACCTGTATTGGGTTCGAGCTTCCTTGCCAGCATTGTTGCCGTCTTTATTCGTATTCAAGGAAGGGATCTAGGTTAAAATAGCTCCATTATATAGGAATGATTGATGACAAAACATAAGTTTACTGTGACATCTGCTCGTGGCATGTTGCCGCTATTGGCAAAAGAACTTGCTGAAATGGGCATAAAAGAAACAAAAGAAGAGCAAGGCAATATTCGTTTTATTGGCACAATGGAAGATGCCTACCGCGTCTGCCTTTGGTCACGCGTTGCTATTCGGGTGTTGAAACCGATTGCTCATTTCTCAGCAAAAACAACAGATGAACTATATCAAGGTATTCATGACTTGCCATGGGAAGATCATATTGATGCCGAAGGTTCAACTCTTGCTGTCGACTTTAATAGCTTCCGCTCTAAGATTCATCACACACAATATGGTGCCCAGCGCGTAAAAGATGGTGTTGTTGATCGTTTTCGCGAACAAACAGGCGAACGACCATCAGTTGATCTACATCAGCCTGATCTACGAATTAATGTTTATCTGAAAAATAACCAAGCGATAGTGAGCATCGATCTTTCTGGTGAAAGTTTACATAAACGGGGCTACCGTGTTGTGACAACACCTGCGCCATTAAAAGAACATTTAGCTGCTGCTATATTATTGACTGCCGAATGGCCGCGACTGGCTAAACAAGGTTGGGGGTTAATTGACCCAATGTGTGGTTCAGGAACGATTGTCATAGAAGCTGCGATGATGGCTGCCGATATTGCTCCTGGTATTCATCGTGATTACTTCGGGTTTTTATACTGGAAGCAGCATGACAAAGAAGCATGGCAACGTTTAAAAGCTGAGGCTGAACGTCGTCGTCACAGTGGGCTAGCACGACTACCTGTTATTAAAGGCGGTGATGCAAGCGAAAAAGCAGTCGAAGCTGCAAATGAGAATCTTGCTGAAATTGGCTTGGCTGATCGTATTCAAGTTGAACATCGTGAATTATTAGATTGGCCTTCACAAGCCAAATCATTGCCAACAAGTGGTTTAGTTGTTTGTAATCCACCGTATGGTGAACGTATGGGGAATGTATCTGAATTGCATTACCTGTATGAAAGCTTAGGTAATATTGTTAGTGAAGCCTTCCCTGCATGGCGCACCACGATGATCACCGATAATGAAAGCCTAGGTAAGTTCACCGGTTTAACTGTCTTTGATACAACACCGTTTGATAATGGCCCAATTCCATGTCAGGTCATTTGTTACCGTGCACCGAGACCTGTTTCTAATCGAGCTCAACGTACAGAAGAAGTTGTACAAGAAGCCGAGGTAGAAGCAGAAGAAGAGACAGTTGAAGTTATTCAGCCAGATATCGAATTGTCAGAACATGCTGAAATGTTTGCCAACCGCCTTAAAAAGAACTTAAAACATTTGGGTAAATGGGCAAGAAAAAACAAAACAGAATGTTATCGTCTTTATGATGCTGACTTGCCAGATTATGCCGTGGCTATTGATGTCTATGGTGACCATGTTCATGTTCAAGAATATGCGCCACCCAAAACAATTGATGCAACAAAAGCCATTCAGCGCTTAAACGATGTAATGCTGGTAATACCACAGGTGTTAGAAATCCCAGCAAGCAATATTGCGCTGAAACTACGCCAAAAACAACGTGGCACACAGCAATATGAACAGCATGGCTCGCAAAAACAACGATTGAAAGTGATGGAATCAGATTTAAACTTCTGGGTAAACCTTACCGATTATTTGGATACAGGTTTATTCTTAGATCACCGAATTACACGTCAAATGATTGGTCAACAAGCAGAAAATAAAGCCTTTCTTAATCTATTTGCATACACAGGTTCAGCAACCGTCTACGCCGCAGCAGCTGGAGCAGAATCAACAACAACGGTTGATATGTCGAATACCTACTTAGAGTGGGCCGAAGAGAATATGGCCTTAAATGGTCTTACGGCAGCCAAACATCGTTATGTTCGAGCAAACTGTTTAGAGTGGCTACAAACAGCACAACAAGCACCAGAGAAGTATGGTTTGATCTTCCTTGATCCACCCACATTCTCTAACTCAACTCGAATGGAAGGGGTGTTTGATATTCAACGTGATCATGTGTCTTTGATCAATATGACTGCAAACCTACTGACTAAAGAAGGTGTACTGTACTTCTCGACTAATCGTCGTGATTTCAAAATGGATGAGAAAGCGCTAAAGGGTTTGAAAATTAAAGAGATTAGCCGAGCAACTTTGCCTAAAGATTTTGAACGTAATCCTAAGATTCATTATTGCTGGACGATAAGTAAATAAGGGCTAATTTGTAGATTGGACTTCAGTCCAATATGTCGAACTAAAGTTCGACCTACAGTCTTTATTTCATTCGCGATAGATAGCTTAAAAGAATCGCTATGATGATGGATGGTTCAATCAGTGATCCTTGTGTCCATAAGTTCATGGTGATTAAAATAATTTGGGCAAATACAATTAAGCCGATATATAAATAAACAGCCCATTTTCGCATTAGCCAAAAGCCAATATGACTGACAAAGCTAATAAAGATTGATGTGGATAGAAAGTAAGGATACCAAGCACCAATATTCCGAGCTTGAAATGAATTAATCAAAGGGATAGAAACCAGTATCCCTATCATGCCGATGACAACTAGCAAGGTGATGATTAATGGTCTTTTTGTTTGAACTTCATGGTTAGGGTAATGATAACCACCGCTGCTAATGAAGGCTTTTATCTCTTCTGCTTCATCAGGATACATATCGGTATCCAGTTCATCGAGTGCTGCTTCTAACTCATGTAGATGATAAAGCCTATATTTCGATGGCGTACTTTCCATTTAATACGTTTTAGCCAAAGAGCTAAGCAGTGTCATTTGAGCAGAAACAACTTCATCTCCATCAAGCCGTTCAACGCGTTCATAACGACCATTATCAGATAAAATCCAAGCTTGTGAATTGTCAGCAAGGTAAACATTAAGATCATCGACAATACGCTGGTGTAGCTTTTTGTTCTCAATTGGGAAGCAAGTTTCAACACGGCGTAATAAATTACGTTTCATCATGTCAGCGCTACCTGCCCAGACTTCTGATTTGCCATCATTTTCGAAGTAAAACACACGGGTATGTTCTAGGAAACGGCCAATAATACTGCGAACATGAATGTTTTCAGATAGCCCTTTAACGCCAGGTTTCAAACAACAAATACCACGGATGATAAGGTCTATTTTTACGCCAGCCATTGATGCTCGATAAAACGCTTGAATCATTTCAGGTTCAACCAATGAGTTCACTTTGATAATGATATGAGCAGGCTTACCTTCTTGAGCGTGGGTTATTTCACGCTCGACACGCTGTAATAGCCCATCATGTAAGGTGAACGGTGCGTGAAGCAGTTTGTGCATTTTAGGGATCTTACCGAGGCTAGTCAGTTGCATAAACATATTGCTAACATCTTCAGCAATTTGTTTGTCAGCACTCAAAAAACCATAGTCGGTATAAATACGCGAGGTACTACGGTGGTAGTTACCAGTTCCTAAATGTACATAATGACGTAATTTATTATTCTCACGGCGTAAAACAAGCAACATTTTGGCATGTGTTTTAAAACCCACAATGCCGTATACAACATGTACAGCTGCTTGTTGTAGACGAGCGGCTAAGGCTACATTTTCTGCTTCATCAAAACGTGCTCGAAGTTCAATTACCACCGTGACTTCTTTACCTGCTTTTGAAGCTGCCACAAGCGCATCAACAACAGGAGATTTTGCACCGGTACGATACAAGGTTTGTTTAATAGCGAGTACTGACGAATCAGATGCGGCTTGTTTAAGCAGATCAATCACCGGTGAGAATGATTGGTAAGGGTGGTGTAATAAAATGTCTTGTTTACGAATTGCAGCAAACACATCACTGTCAGAAGAAAGCCCTGAAGGTCGACCTTGAGTAAAGGGTTTGAATTTTAAGTTTGGACGTTCAACAAGAGAATGAATTTCTTGCAAGCGACTGACATTAACCGGGCCGTTAACCAAATAAACATTATCACGATGCATGCCACATTGTTTGCGTAAGAAATCGACCATTTCTTCTGGGCAGTTGTGGGCAATTTCTAGGCGAACTTCATCACCATAGTTACGGTGCGTAAGCTCATCGGCTATGGCTTCTAGGAGATCACTGGTTTCTTCGGTATCAATCGCTAGGTCACTATTACGTGTAACACGAAATTGATAACAGCCTTTAACTTTCATGCCATAGAAAAGGTCATCAGCAAAGGCATGAATAATGGATGATAAAAATACAAATTTGTATTCGCCTTTTTGGCGGAACTCTTCTGGCAATTGAATAATGCGAGGCAGTGCACGAGGTGCTTGTAAGATGGCTGAACTACGGTTGCGACCAAAGGCATCTTTACCTACCAGTTCAACAATGAAGTTCAAGCTCTTATTAAGTAGGCGGGGGAAGGGGTGAGCTGAGTCTAATCCCATTGGACTTAGTATTGGGGCTATTTCTTCAACAAAATACTTACGTAACCATACACGTTGCTCATCAGTCCATTTAGCTCGTGGCAATGTTTCAATAGATTCTTCTGCTAAGGCAGGAAGCAATACATCATTGAGTACGCGATATTGTTCTTCAACAAGTTCATGTGCTCGAATTGAGACAAGTCTTAGTGTTTCATGAGCACTCACTTGATCGGCTTCAATGTAAGGGTCGCCGATTTCAATTTGTTGTACTAAGCCGGCTACACGAACTTCGAAAAACTCATCAAGATTAGTCGATGATATACATAGATAGTTTAAACGTTCTAATAACGGGACTTCTGTATCTAAAGCTTGTGCTAAAACGCGCCAGTTAAATTCTAGTAGGCTGAGTTCGCGGTTAAGGTAGAGTTCTGGGCTGTTAAGTTCGATATTTTCCATAGTTTCAAATCTTAGTTTTTATGTGTGACAGGAGGATGACTTGTTATCTGTATGAGATTAACATATTGGTGACTTTATACCTAAGTGAAACCATTTCTCAGAGTGTTAAAAAATGCCGTCTTTCCCGCGAACGCGGGAATCCAACGATAGTAGCTATCGACACGGCCCATGGATTCCCATTTTCATGGGAATGACGAAGCCGAAAAACCTGCAGATTGAATTATTATAGATCTATATTTTTCTCTGTGCCTCTGTGCCTCTGTGGTAAATTTCAGTATTTATTACCAACGGTATTTATCATAATTCTCAGGGTTTGCCCAAAAACGGTTATTTAACCAATCACGTTTAGGTCGGTAACTTTCGATGTTATAGCTAAATAGTTGATAGTCAGCATATGAACCATGTTGTTGTAAGCCCAGCGCTAAATAATCCGCTAGCTGCCAGCCTTGTTGATTAGCCATCTCACTATTCACAGCAAGCACTAAGTGTTGAGCATAACGGTTTCTCACCATGCTTAACCACTGTATGGCTTCTTGTTTAGGCAGTGTTTCAAGCAGATCACTAATAATTGCTAGATCGATAGTGACTTGAACATTCAATTGTTCGAGACTAAACGGTGTTGTCAATTGGTGGGATCTGGTATCTTGCAACTCTTTACATGAATTAATCGCAGTTTCACCAGCAAGCAAAACAGACTTGCAATGAGATTGTGCAATTAACGGCGAGAGTATTATTGATAAATCTGAAGAAGTGGTCATGACTGAACAGGATAAAACATCTACCGAATTCTGGAAACAGAAGCGTTTAAGTCAAATGAATCATGATGAGTGGGAAAGCTTGTGTGATGGCTGTGGACGCTGTTGTTTACATAAGTTAGAAGATGAAGATGATGGCAGAATTTATTACACCCGCGCTGCCTGTTCTTTATTAGATATCAAATCATGTCGCTGTAAAGATTATGCCAACCGTGAAAAATTGATGCCAGATTGTCTTCAGCTCAGTGTCGATAATGCTCAATACTTTGATTGGTTACCTGAAACTTGTGCTTATCGCTTGCTGGCAGAGGGTGAGTCATTACCCGAATGGCACCCTCTCATTACGGGTGACCCTGACAGTGTAATTAAGGCTGGAATCTCTGTACGAGATATAGCTAAAGCTGATTGTGATCCTGATATGTTAATTAATGACATCATTTCACTATCGAGTGGAACTGAAGCAGAGTTAGATGAGACCTGAAGAAAGTCGAGAATTAACAGCGCGGCTAGAGAAGGCTGCCATACTGTTGTTAAAGCTAGATATCTACCGTAAACCAGATGATTTAGCCCGACGTTTTGGTTTGCCACTACCAGTGGTTCGTTACTGGTGGCGTAATGTTGAAGATCAAACGAAGGAAGCAATACTTAATCGAGACTTAACACCTAAACAAGCAAAAATGATTCGTAAAGCAAGTCAGGTATTGGATAGTTGGGAGAAGGTTAAACGTTATCGCCCTGAATGTGGAGCCAAGCTCACTAATGGTAAACGTTGCAAAATGAGTGTTGTTATTCGTCAGCCAGAAGGTTGGGATATGGGTGCATTAGCAGATCGTTGTCGTATGCACGGTGGCGCATCACGACGTGTTAGAAAAAAGAAAGTGGATAAAGATGACGAGTAAGTTTTGATTGATAATTTAGATAGCCAAAAACAGGTTTTATTAACTCAAGTTCCTTTTCAAAGTCCAACATCGCATCAAGCCCAAAGACTATTTCATGGCAGAGGACATGCTTACCAAGGTTATGAACATGTCTTGATAGATTGGTTGGCACCTGTGGTATTAATTACCCTTCATAAGCCTGTCGATGCTAAAGACTTGCAACAACTCGCCCAAAAACTATTTTCTGATATTGAAGGTTGCCGTTCAGTTCAAGTTCAATACCGTTACCAACAAAGTACACCTTTTGAACTGTTACAAGGTGAAGAATACTCGGAAACAGTTGTTGAAGAAAACGGGCTTAAATATAAAATCACATTAGGTCGTGCTCAAAACACTGGGCTTTTTCTAGATATGAAAAATGGCCGGCAATGGGTACAAGAAAACTCTCAAGATGCCAAAGTACTTAATTTATTCTCATATACCTGCGCTTTCTCGGTTGCTGCATTAGCTGGCGGAGCAAAGCAAGTTTTTAATATCGATATGAGTAGAGTCTCCTTGACGACAGGACGAGCCAATCATCGCCTAAATGATCAAGATACAAAGAAGGTTAAGTTTGAAGCTATAGATATCTTTAAATCATTCGGTCGAATAAAAAAACATGGACCTTATGACCTTCTTATTTGTGATCCACCTTCATTCCAAAAAGGCAGTGTGGATATTAAGCGTGATTATAAAAAGATAATCAGACGAATCCCTGACTTTATGCAACCGGGCAGTTTACTTATGTTGTGTTTGAATTCACCTGATTTAGATACTGACTTTCTAAAACAAACCGTTGCTAACGAATGTCCTGATTGTCATTATTTAACTGAAATCACAGCACCAGAAGTATTTATTGAAGCAATGGCAGGGAAGGGACTGAAAGTTTTGATCTATGAGTATTTAAGCTGAGTTTTGGATAGGCTGAAAATCGAACTATATCAGCAGGCTTGTCATTCCCGCATGTTTTTAGCGGGAATCTAATGAGTATAAACAAGGGGGCGACTAAAAAACTATAAATTAGCTTATCCAGAGTCTAGGGTATTTAGTTTTATTTACGGTCACTTCGGTGAGAATACTTCGGTGAGTATTCTGTACTAAATGTAATCTTGGTGGGTGTTGAGGGGATCGAACCCCCGACCCTCGCCTTGTAAGGGCGATGCTCTCCCAGCTGAGCTAAACACCCCAAGAAAGGACGGCATATTATAGGGGCAGCAGAGATAAATCAAGCTCTAATTTTATTATTCCGTTTTGCAGATACTTTAAAGGTAATTAAGGTTCCTCATTTGCCGTAATATCCATTGTTGTTTATCTAAGTGTCTCTTACTAGGTCGGTCGACTCTAAACAGTGCTGGATTGGGTAGACTCGCTGCTAATAATGCCGCTTGGTGGGGGCTTAGTCTGTTAGCAGAAATGGCAAAGTAGCGTTGGCTTGCGGCTTCGACGCCATAGACATGATCGCCAAACTCAGCAATATTGACGTAAACAAGTAATGTTCGCTCTTTACTCCAAAACAGTTCGATAAGAATAGTGAACCATGCTTCAAATCCTTTTCGCCAAAAGCTTCTTGATGGAGATAGGAAAAGGTTCTTGGCTACTTGTTGACTGATGGTGCTAGCACCTCGAAGTTTCCCTCCAGATGAATTGCTTTTCAATGCTGCAACAATTGAATTAAAGTCAAAACCACTATGTTGGTAAAACAATTGATCTTCAGCAGCAATGACGGCAGAGAATATATGTGGAGAGATGTCATCACGTTTAGCCCATTGTTGTTCTATTGAGATAAAGCCCTTATCTGCTTGAAAATCAGTAATATGCTGGCGGATCATGAATGCCGATGTATTGATAGGGATAAAGCCAAGAATAAGAACTATCAGCGATGTACTCGCGATAAAGATTAATATGCCGTAAATAAGCCATCGTTTTAATTTTTGTAGAACATTGTTTTTCTTATTTGGCATTGATATATACCCGTAATCATTCATTTGGCAGTTCTAAAATCCGTCATCCTCGAGATCTTTTATCGGGGATCCAAGGAGTGTGGCATTCTCTACTGCCCATGGATTCCCACTTTCGTGGGAATGACTAAATAGGGAGCTGCATTTCCAAGGAGCTTGGGTATACACATCTTTTAGATTGAATTGATTGTAACGTAAAGATAAGAAAAGAAGGTGACTAGGGCGTAAATTTAGGTATGATGGCATTTTTCTTAAAGAAAATATTGATATGGATAATGCACCCATAACAGATTTCAATCAAAATCTACTGTCATTTTTGGATAAATCTCCGACGCCTTTTCATGCTGTGGCAGCGATGAGTGAATGTCTGGAAAAAAATGATTTTCGAAAGTTAGATGAACTGGACTCTTGGGGTAATTTATCTGCAGGAAAATATTACATCACACGTAATGAATCATCATTGATTGCATTCACTCTAGGTGAAGAAGACCTCGCTGAAACTGGTTTTAAGATGGTTGGAGCGCATACTGATAGCCCCTGCTTAAAAGTTAAACCTCAGCCAGAGAGAATTAAACATAATTTAGTTCAACTAGGTGTTGAGGTCTATGGTGGCGCTTTATTGAACCCTTGGTTTGATAGAGATTTATCAATGGCTGGTCGAGTAAGTTATATCGATTCTCAGCAAGAGATTAAACAGTCATTGGTTAACTTCGAACAAGCTGTGGCAACCATCCCAAGTTTAGCGATTCATTTAGATCGTGAGGCGAATAAAAACCGAACGGTTAACCCTCAAAATCATTTACCACCGATCATGATGCAAGTGGGCGATGATGACAGTATTGATTTTAGAAAATTAGTGCTACAACAAATTCAAAAGCAATCACCTGAACTTGATATTGCCAAAGTACTAGATTATGAAATCTGTCTTTACGATACGCAGAATGCTGCTATTACAGGTTTAGATGGAGACTTTATTAGTAGTGCTCGTTTAGATAATTTATTGAGTTGTTATGTAGGACTCACCTCATTACTCAATGGTGATTTAACACAATCTAATTTATTAGTGTGTAGTGATCATGAGGAAGTAGGCAGTGTGTCAACATCAGGTGCTCAAGGTTCTTTCTTAGAATCAGTATTACTTCGATTATCAACTGATGTAGAGCAGCATCACCGAATGCTGCAACGCTCGATGATGATTTCTGCCGATAATGCTCATGCTGTTCATCCAAATTACTCAGATAAACATGATACTGACCATGGCCCGAAAATAAACCATGGTCCGGTCATCAAAACAAATGCAAACCAGCGTTATGCAACCAATAGTGATACCAGTGCCTATTTCCGACAACTATGTGAACAAGTTGAAGTGCCGGTACAAGACTTTGTGGTTAGAACAGATATGGGCTGCGGAAGTACAATTGGTCCTATTACGGCAAGTACACTTGGTGTTAAAACAATAGATATTGGTGTGCCGACCTTTGCAATGCATTCTATTCGTGAGCTGGCGGGTAGCCAAGATGCATTTATGCTAAACAAAGTATTAACTCAATTTTTTACAAATTCTTAAATTAAGGAACACAGAAAATGGCTGAAACAGTAGATGAACTAACCGTCGAGTATATGGAAGGCGACGAAATGACGGTAAAAGAACTAGATAAAGTAGTTCTAACAAAAGGTGCATGGGCAACATTATTGTACCGCTACCAAGATCTTGATCGTAAAACAGGTGACTTTGGCGCTGATAAATACACGATTCGTCGTTACCAAAAACGTAACGGTGAATACAGCCAACGTTCAAAGTTCAATATTTCTAGTAAAGATCAAGCAACTAAAATTATTGCAGCATTAAGTAAGTGGGTTGATGAATAAATCTTTAATAACAAATGTTGTAGCAGCAGGTCTTGTTGCTACAGGCTTGGTAATGGAATCTCCTTTGCGGGAACCTGTACTGACAACTGGCTTATTTGCACTTGCTGGTGGTGTGACTAACTGGCTTGCTATTCATATGCTATTTGAAAAAGTGCCTGGACTATATGGTTCTGGTGTTATTAGTGCCCGTTTTGAAGACTTCAAAATGGGTATTAATACTTTGGTTATGGAGCAATTCTTTAGCAAAGAGAATCTAGATAGATTCTTTGCTGAAATGGTGACAGAAGATGCCGACCATCATTTAGACTTTCATGATGTGATTGATGAAACAGATTTGAATCCAACATTTGACAGCTTGGTGGCAACAATTATGGAGTCATCATTTGGCAGTATGCTAGGCATGTTTGGCGGGGTCGAGGCACTGACACCGCTTAAAGATCCGTTCATCATTAAAATGAAAGTCTCACTTAACGAAATGGCTCACAGTGATACTTTCCAACAAAGTGTTAAAGATAAGCTGAGTAGTGGCCCTGTTAGTCAAGATATTCATCAACAAATTGAACATGTGGTGAACTCAAGGTTAGAAGAGTTGACTCCTGACATGGTGAAAGAAATTATCCAAACGATGATTCGTCAACACCTAGGTTGGCTTGTTGTGTGGGGCGGTGTGTTTGGTGGTCTGATTGGCTTGCTTGCAAGTCAGATTCCTTTTTAATACTTCTGTTGTGTTAGATTATGTACTGGATGTAAAATCATGATTTATATGGAAAATGATTGTATATTAATGTATGATTATTTTGTCCTTAAAATACAATGGTAAATTATGAGCATCAATAACCGTAGACATGATCGGGTCAAGCATAAAGCTAAAATCAGAGTATTAACTCATCCTGAACAAGTGTATATACTTGATATGCGTGACTTTTCGGATAGTGGTTTATATGTGCTCTGTGATGATACAAGCATTGTTGAACTGGGTAATAGTGTTGAAGTTCAAACTTTAGAACTTGAGGATGCGCCAATCTTACCCTCTAAAGTTGTTCGAATTGATAAGCTAGGTTTTGCGGTAGAGTTTGATTTTGATTAGTAGTTAGGAAAGAGCTGTAGGATTTTGTCTTTTTCATCAGTAGGCATGTTTATTTTTACCCGAACACGATCCGTAAATTCTTGATCGGTTATTTTTCCCTGACACTTTTCTAAATGGTATTCGAGTAATTGTAACTGAGAATATTCAAGTGTTAGTTCAAAACTTGTATGTTCAACCCATGGAAATATCTTGGCATCTTCTATAGCTAATTTAGCGGCCGTTCCATAGGCTCTGGCTAAGCCACCAGTACCTAGTTTAACTCCACCAAAATAACGAATAACACCCACAACAGCATTAATGATAGCACCACCTTCTAATGGGGCAAGAATAGGGCGTCCAGCTGTTCCAGAGGGTTCTCCGGCATCGTGGCAACGTTCATTAATAAAACCATCATCTTGCCTAATTCGCCAAGCAAAAGCTAAATGATTTGCATTTGGGTGCTCTGATGCCAGTTTGCGTAGATGTTGCAATGCCTCACGTTCACTATTACATGGCATGATGGCACCGATGAAATGTGATTTCTTAATTTCATAGTCGACAGAATATGACTGGCTAATGATGTTGTGTGTGGTTTGCTTATTCATAAGATTCGATACATTATATATTCAATTTAGTTAACAAGAGGGAGTTTAAAACTATGAACAAGTTAATATCGATATTCTTACTGAGTTTGTTTTTGATGGCCTGCTCACCATCAGATAATACTGCGATAGAACAATTATCACCGATAGAGTCTGCCGGTCTTCAGAGTAATGATTTTGCCGTTATCATTGATGTGAGAAGTAATAATGAATGGAATAATCAGCGTATTCCAGGAGCCGTACATATTCCTTTATCAGACTTAAAAGGTCGAATGGATGAATTAAAGTCATTTGAAGGCAAGCAACTAATTATGCAATGTGCTGTGGGTGGACGCTCAAGTAAGGCTGTAGAAATACTGCAAGAAGCAGGCTTTGCTAATGTATCCAATATGAACGGTGGTCTTGTTGCATGGCAGAAGGCTAATTTACCAGTAGAGTAATCAGCTATATAGGAAAAAGACGGCGAATGATTTACCATGTCGCATCCCAAATCGATATGCATTTGGGGGAAATACTAAATATTTAGGATAAGAAATGACAAAAATTACAGTTGATAGCAACCCAAGCCAAGAACTTTTAAACAAAATGGGCGTGCCTAGCTGGCCGACATGGGGAAAAGAAGTATCTGTATTCCCTTGGGACTTTACAACAACAGAAACTGCTTTCATCTTAGAAGGCGAATGTGAAATGACACCTGAAGATGGTAGTGAGTCAACTACATTTAAAGCAGGTGATTTAGTAGTATTCCCATTAGGCTGGAAAGGCACTTGGGAAGTTAAAAAAGAATTAAAAAAGCATTACCAACACAGCTAAAGTAGCTTTATTGGATAATGGAGTTAGTTATTATCTAATAAAACTCGTCATCCCCACGAAAGTGGGGATCCAATGATAGTGATTATTTATACTGCCCATGGATTCCCGCTTTCGCGGGAATGACTATGTTCTTTTAGAACTTAGTGGCAACTCAGCTACCGACTTTCTTTTCCCCTCCATAGAACTGTCGCCTCTGGTATGATCTGCTGATTTATCTGCGGTATTCTTCTCATGGCTAATGACAACTTCTCCTCACTTTCGATTTCGCCAGCCCAAATAGCCAATTTAGAGTCACTTGGCTATAAAAAAATGACGCCTATTCAGGCGCAAAGTCTACCGCATGTATTAAAAGGTAAGGACCTGATTGCTAAGGCAAAAACAGGTAGTGGTAAAACGGCTGCATTTGGTATCGGTTTACTTAATAATATCAACCCACGCTTCTTCGGTGTTCAGGCTTTAGTCATTTGTCCAACTCGTGAGTTGGCTGATCAAGTAGGTAAAGAGCTGCGCAGACTTGCTCGTTTTACTCAAAATATCAAACTAGTATTACTTTGTGGTGGTAAACCTTTAGGTCCTCAAATTGGTTCATTAGAACATGGCGCTCATATTGTTGTCGGGACGCCAGGACGTCTTCAGGATCATCTTAATAAAGGTACTTTGAAACTAAATGATCTTAAAACTTTAGTATTGGATGAAGCAGACCGTATGTTAGATATGGGGTTTTCTGAGGTGATGGATGATATTATTTCCTACACACCTAAAAATAGACAAACTTTATTATTCTCAGCAACATACCCTGATACGATTGATAAAATGAGCCGTTCAATTCAACGAAGTCCAGTGAGAGTGACGGTTGAATCAGAGCACAAAGAAGGCGTGATTGAACAGTTGTTTTATGAAGTTAACAAAAATCAAAAAAATAACAGCCTATTAGGATTATTTGAGCACTATCAACCTGAAAATGCCATCGTATTTTGTCACACAAAAATACAATGTGATGAGGTGGCTGATTTCCTCCGTGGCCATGATATTGATGCTTTAGCCATACATGGTGATCTTGATCAGCGTGAACGTGATCAAGTTTTGGTTCGATTTGGAAATAATAGCTGTGCCGTTTTAGTGGCAACTGATGTGGCTGCTCGTGGTTTAGATATCAAATCGCTTAAAGCAG
>ENA-ORXI01002034-ORXI01002034.1-sediment-metagenome-genome-assembly--contig:-NODE-2034-length-15138-cov-14.958170_pt1 | contig 15138 bp, 6 predicted proteins | sample MGYA00237861_ERZ511468 | MGnify/ENA primary metagenome ERZ511468 (study PRJEB26299, sample SAMN06266213) | sediment metagenome | isolation source: Hudson Canyon methane seep mesocosm | place... | reverse complement strand
ATAACTGGAAACAGATCACTACTCGCCCCACAAGCAGTAAAGAAAAGTTTGAATTAGTTTATGCCGAAAATGAACAACTGTTTAATGATTTCTGGCATACCTGTCTAGCTTTAGGGCGCATCCCTGCAAATGATGAATTTGCAGAAACAAACAAACTTAAAGATTTAACAGGCTCGCACAGCAAGGTTTTCAGCCTTTTAAATACTCTATTTGAAAATAACGAATTTGAAGCGGCTGAACACTACCGTAAAGAAGATTTATTAGTCTACTTTGCTCTTTCTCAATTTGAAAAAAGAAAACCTTACATACACCTCCCCGAACAGCTTCAAAGAGATGTAAAAGCTTTTTTCGGTAACTATATTACTGCGACAGAAATAGCCCGCGAATTGCTTTACTCAATTGCAGACACAGAACAGATCATAGAAAGGTGCCTACAAGCACATCAATCTTTACCTGCCAGTGTTTTATTAGATAATCACTCACTGATTTTTCATAAAGACTTTATAGAACTGCTTCCAGCGCTATTACGTGTCTACGTTGGTTGTGGCAACCAGATCTTTGGTGATTTAGATGAAATTCAGTTAATTAAAATACATTTCCATTCGGGTAAAGTTTCTTTTATGGAGTACGCTAATTTTGATGATTCACCTCTGCCTTTATTAAAAGGACGAGCCAAAGTAAAATTAGCACAACAATCCACAGATTTTTTTGATGCTAGCGAGGAATATGTTCCCCAACCGCTCTACTTTAAATCACATTATCTGACAGCCGATTATCCTAATTATAAAAAACAATGCAGTTTTGATAAAAAAATGGGGCTACTGTTACCCCCTAATATACGTTATGGAATTCGTTTAAATGCCTTACACGTCCTTCTGGAAAGTAATCAATTGGAAATCAAAGGTTTTCGGTTTTATTCAAAAAAGTAAAATAGATCTTTATAAATCAGGATATAAAATTTATAACAGTAAAGAAGGTATTTATTCAAACCAATTGTCTAATAATAAGTTGTGATAATCATAAAAACCATTCAGATTTCGAGTCACTAAGGTGAGATTATTAGCAGCAATTTCTCCATCTGCATATTCTGCCCCATCATGAACACTTATCCTGCACTATCGTGAACACCCATACTGCTCCACCATGAATAATTAAGGCTTATCGTAATACTAGGCGCATATTTGCAAACACTGCCGTGTTAAAATTAAACGATAGGAGTATTCAGCAGTTTATTGATATTCTAAAGAATAATTCCCTACTAATAAATATTTATTGGTAGGAAATTGAAATTAACGTACCAGGTTTCAAAGTAAATCCACTCCCTCATCAGTATCCTCTAGAGTCAATTAATTCTTCTAAAATTACTTTATTCTTCTGATTTTTAGGCTCATTACCAGTCAGAGTTAAGAGCTGTGATTCAGCAATAGCAACTTTATTCACGATCATAGTGTTATTCACAGGATCCCACAAAATATTATGCCAATCATTACTTGATATATCTAAATTAGCTTGAATAAGTGTTCTAACGGCATTTTCCAAGTCAATTCCTCTGTCAACCAAAACCAATGCGGCTTTCGCAAATGCTCTTTGTCCGATAGGATGGAATAAGAGATTATTTTCTTCTGTCCTATAAAAGCTTGCTGATTGTGATTCATCTACAAATACACTTTTAAACTCCTCTGATTGATCAAGTAAATAATCAAGAAAATTTTTACATGTAGATAGATGATTTTCAAGTTGCACATCCGTAGGCCTGCTATTTTCAAATACCTTTTTTACATCAATAAATAAATCCTTAATTATTTCATGTAGCCCCACTACACTTGTTATGGTATTTGTATCCTCTGCTTTTATTGCTCCTGTACTTGTATAAGAAATATGTCCTCTCTCATCTTCAAACAACCAGTGTGAATCTATTAGCATCCTTGTAACTATTGCAAAACCATTATCTTCATCTAAAGCAATTTTCGCCGCCTTAGATATCCTTTTAGCTTCCTTATTTAAAGTGGTAAAAAGCCTTCTCGTTCGCTGCTTTCCTTCATCTGTGGAACCGTTATGAGAAACAAAAATTGCTGTAACTTCTTCATCTGAATCTGAGATATCACCAGTCCCTGATTCTAATGCTTTTTTTATTCCTGCAACTCTATGTTGCCCGTCAATTGCGAATAACTTTTCAGAGCCTGATAATTTCAACAAACCAAGCTTACCTGTAATGTGATCTCTTGACTCTTCAGACACATCAACTAAATCGCTTGAAAAATTTACATTTAATGGTATCCAATTAGGATCACCATCATAAACGCCGATAACTAAGGCACCTAAAAACCTTTGATCGTTACTGCGTATGTAATTAGCGATCGAATCAGCATGTGTATCGATAGCTTCTCTTTGAATCCAATCTGCTAACCCTTTACGTTCGTGTATCTCATCAGGTGCTTTTATCAGTTGTTTTACACTTAAAAAAGACATAGACGCTGAATAGAACATCCAATCTCCAACTCTCGATCTTATGGCTGGTAATAATGTAATATTGCTCATGAAAATGCCCTCACGGCTCTTGCAGTTTCTGCATCTAATTTTATGTTGTAATGAGGCTTAAAAGCTAAAATCATTTGACCTTCTAACTCCTCAGCTTCATCGACAGTATTTGTAGTAACATAATAATACTTCAAGTGGCTATTCCATTGGTTTAGCATCATCCAAATATGTGCCCTTGTATGTTTTGAATCATAATCCGCATTCATATCTGTGATATACGCACCAACTCTTTCATATAAACTTGTGGCTTTTCCAACATAAAACAAACCATTAGCAGAAGGAAAATTAAACATATTTGGCTCTACCACAAATGCATAGACCCCAGGAGATTTTGGAATTATCCTTTTGGGAGTTGGTGGAAAGTCAACATTTGTCCAGTTCAAGTTAGGTTGATTGACAGCTTTTCCCCACGATTCAGGAAAAAAAAACATTTGAACATGGTGTTGATTCATATACGCAAGATCTCTTACTTTACCTTGACTTGTTGTCATGATATTCCTTACATTTTTTATTTTTCAAATACTTCAGTTTGATTCCATTCGAGGAATGAATCTTGTGATAACCATACTGGATTTCTAACTTCACAAATTTTTTCCCTCCAAGTTAATGAAAAATTTCGTCGTTAACTCCATGTAAATATATAAACTAAATGAGTGAGTGACTCTAGGGATTAGATATGAAGTTATCATGATCTATCCCCCAAAGAAGAAACCTTAACCACCTTAGCCCCTTGCTCAACAACACCATTTGCATTCATATGCAAACCTACCGATATGCATTCCCCTTTCTTCAGCTTTGCCAACTCTTGTAACCAAGCTTTTTTGTTGGAAGCTGGTACCGCTTGCTCTAGTAATTTAGCATAACTGTCGATTTCGGTTTCTGCGGGAGCAAAAAATAATTTATGCGCAGCTTGGAAGAGACGATCTTGTTCATCTTTTTTCAGGTTACTTAATGTTTGAGTAGCAAGAATTAACGACAAACCATATTTTCGGCCTTCTGTTAACATTTTTCCTAATGGGCTATCTAGCTTCTGATCTAAATTCTGAACTTCATCTAGCACTATTGGTAAAGGACTATTCTTATTACCATGAGCACATACATAAGAATATAAATCCCAAAGAATAAATTCGGTAGCTAATCTCCAAATATCTCTCGAAAGAGTTGCTAGTTGTATTAATCGGGTAGTCGGTTGTTCAGATTTATATATGCCTTCCCACCCGTCAGCTGAATGTTTACAAGAAAAAATATTAGCTTTTACTATTGGAGTAAGTTTATTTGCTAATGCTTCGCCATGTTTACCTGCCTCCATTAAGTCTTTTAACATACTATCGAAGTTATAATTCACTCCATGTAATTCGATACCTTCTTCAATGACACGTATCAATGTGGGAAGCTGTTGATCACCTATAGATGAATAGACAGATTTAAATACAGAAGCAATTCTAGAAGCAACATCATGCGATTTATCGGCAATTTGAATCCCTGCAACTTTTTGAGTTTGTTTATTAAATGGATTCAAATCTAGGGGCTTGTGGACAACTAAATCTGTTTTAGGTTGCACTTTTTCTTTGAATTCTTTTTCAAGCTGCTCAGGTAAAAAACCATTGGTGTAGTCTATAACCATAGAGTTTAGTTGATGCTTAGCCATTTCCATTAAGAGACCTTGAATACAATATGTCTTTCCTTGTCCAGAGCGACCAAAGACAATTAAGTGTCTATTTGCTAAATCTTTATTTCCATATTCCCAATAAACTTGCTTTTGATTATCAAGTGCTTTACCAATTAATATTCTACAATTTTCAATACTAACATTTTTTTCAGGGGGTATTATTTCTAAGGTTCCAATTCTATTTTCTATTTTTGGGGTAACACTACATTGCTTATCAAGAAGCTCTTTATTTTGCTTAGTATTGCTTACAGATATTTGACTGAAGCACCTTTTAAGTACATGTTCATGCAAACTAACCTTTTCATTAACTATCTTAAAGGTTTCAAGTCTATTTTCGGTAGTATCATGCACTTCTCTTATAATATCAATTAGCCCCCTATAAGGTATAGGGTTTTGTGATACTAAATTTTGAACAAAATAGTATTGTTTACCATATTTCATCGCATGAGATTTGAGTAAAGAAATATAAAGATACTTATTAAAATTTCTATCTAAATGTCTATTAAGGTGGGTCTGAATTTTTTCTCCTTCAATAATTCTAGACTCTTTATCAATATAATTAATTGCTAAGTTTAAAGCAGCTTCTATATCAATTTTAAGGAAGGCATTATTGATATGCGAAAAATGCATTTCATCAACACGCACTATCACCCCCTCTGTTAGAAGCTTATCTATATAAAATGCGGCATGTCCGAGCGATTGACTTCTTATTTTAGAAGCTACGTCCTTCTTAGATAATGGCTCCAAAGATTTTTTAAACAAATCAATTAAAACTATTTTTTGAGATGCCAAACAAAAATTGCTAACCAAGCTAACTGTATCAGAACCTGACTTCCCATTAAAATAAATACCAACAGACTCACCAAATGCTCTAACAATATGCCTAACGATAAAATAATCATCAGATAAACCTACTTTTTGGTATATATCCACAAATAAATTAACAGACTCTCTTCCCTCATGTTGATATTCATTAAGCTTTGAATGAACTATACTTAATATTCTCTGTTTATCATCTTCGCTTATACTGAGGTATGTAAGGTGACGATATGCCCCACGTCCACTTTGATACAAATACTCTTTATCAGCAGCATAACCTAAGCTGTTCTCTTGTCGATCGGAATAAAATTCACCTGTTATAATGTTCTTTTTATTGGCGTGATTTTGGATGTTTTGCCAAACATCACCATTTGGAAAATCTAGCAATGCATTTGTTATTCCTGGAACCTTCGATAAAGATAATGGCTTTACGTCTTCTTTTATTCGCTCTAAAACACCTTCTTCAATCCAGATTGAAATTTGATTTTCAGCAACTGCCAATTCAACATTCATATTTTCATACAAATACCAAGATAGATCTTCTATATTTGCAGGTGATTTATTCCAAATCCAGAATTCCTCAAATATTGCTTTATTAAGTGTTGGTGAAGTAATTTTTTTGATTTCATTTTCTTTTAAAGCACAGCAAACTTCCAAAAATGAATAGAAATTCTTATTCGTATTAAACTGCTTTCTCAATAAAGGAAAAAGAGGCGATCTTAGCTCACTCAAATTACTCTTAGTAATCGCCCAAATTACTTTTGAAGAAGTGCTCAAGTTTGCTATGAAATTCTTCTTAGCATTTGATTCAATTTGCCTAACTCTTTCCCTTGTAATACCATAACTTTGACCAATTTCTTCTAGGGTCTCACTTTCACAATTTATGCCTAACCTTCGAAATAAAACATCCCTATCTCTATTTCTTTCTTGATAAAAATAACTCTCTATATCTTTAATTAGGTAATCTTCAAGTTCATCTAAAGGTAAATCAAAATCATCAACTTGTTGTTTATTTTCTTCTTGTATATTTATTGAAAATGAATCTTTTTTTAAATGATTTATAAATTCAAAAAATTTATTAATCTTACCCTTACCAAAACCATTAATATTTTCTAGTGCAGGAATACCTATTTCCATTACTTCATTTACAGTTAGATCATTTCCAAATTCTTTTAATAAGGTATTTACTAACGCCCTATATTCACTTGTTACATTAATCGCATTCAATCTCGCCGAATCATCATCTGTACTCAATTGATCAACAACAGCATCTACTTTATCTGTTGTTATTGAATCCTTCAAACGATAAAAAGACAACACATCTGTAGATTCAAGGTGCTCAAGCCCCTCTAAGCCCTCTTCTGTTAATGAAAGAACATCTGTAATTAATATATCTCTTTGATAAAAAACAAGTAGTTTCTTCACAAAAGAGGATAGGATTTCTGGATAATCAAACAGAGCACAGTATTCTTTATCTTCTTTATTTGAAGAAGAGCTGCTAATGCTATTAATAGACTTTTTATCAATATCCTCTGGAGTATCGGGCCTTGCCTCTACCCCAGAAGCTTCATCTTGAATAAGATAAGTAGTTAACTCACTTTTGAGTAAATTTAATTTACTCATTTCAGGATAAGCTGTTGGATCTTGAAATTTAACTGATAACTGTTCTATAGATTCCTCATGAAGTATGCTGACCAACCCTTGAGGCAATCGAATTTTCAGAACATTAGCTATTTTGTCAAATTCGCTATCAACACGAGAGCGCTCCATCCCTTCATTTACCGCAAGAGCAATGCCCTTAGGGTAATTTACAAGATCACATATATCATAGTCACCTTGAAGTAAAGTATCTGCTTTAGTACGTAAACTTAAAAAATAGTGATCAGGAAACACATCGTATAATTCGAATTTATCCACTTGAATTAAAATTTGTTGAATAAATAATGATCGATACACTTTGCCTTTGAACGTTTTCGGCTCTAGTAAACGTTTCATATGATCCGATAACGCCTTTGCCTGCTTAACCGCTTTGGTAAAGTCTGTTCCCTTTTCTCTAGTTTTTACTTCTAGTGGAAGCAATACTAGCTGCTCATCTTTAATCCCAACAAATAGGATGTCATCAGACAATGCACCCTTTGATTTATTATGTAGTCGTGCTGCAAAATCATTATCTTTAATTTCCAAACCAAGATTTCCTGTAACTCTAAGCATTTCACCAACAGATAATGGCACCCAAGTAATGTCACTTGTTAAAAGTACACTAGATAGGAATTTATAAGCAGCAACAATACCTTGTTTTTCTTTGATCTGTTTTTTTGTATTAGCTGTTTTTTTCTTGCCAGCCTCTTTAACTACACTTAACAACCATTGCCCATTTAAAGCGTTAAAAGAATTAATCAATTCGTCTGACTGACTTTGCAATAGATCCTTATAAAGCCCTACACGTGATGACACTGTAATAGCATCATATGCAACTGAATTAGTGTATTGGTCAGCATAATGAATCAAAATAGTGTCTTTTGTATCAAAGAATTCAAGCGTTACTTTCGGGTCAATTATGCAAGTCCAAATACTTGATTTATAAGACTTAGACAACTTATCTCGAAAGGTGTCTTTTACTGCTAAAACAGGAACAATACCTTTGCTATATCTTGCCGACTTATCTCTATAAGCCAGAAGTAGCTGGTTATAAAGAGAAGCAATATTTACAATATTATTATCAAAGTCGATATTTTTTTGACCGAAACCAGTATAAAAACTTCCATTTTCTAAATATGAAGCTTCACCTGACAATACTCCCTGACAGACAATCCCTGATTTGGCACTTTGTACATTTGTGAACCTAAGTGTTACTTCTTCATCATTTTTAAAAAAACTTAAATGTGCGTAATCGTATTCATCAAACTCTCTTACTTTATGAAACGTAACATTCTTTCTAAGCTTAAATATTAGATCATCTAAAGCCGCTTCTTTATCAGAACTATTTAAACGAACTAACTCCCTTAGTGCATCAATTTTTCTTGTTTCTGAGAAATTTTCAAAAACAGTAAGATGACAACTTTCATCGTAAACATTAACTTGAATCTTTTTTACTTTAGTTTTTGATTTTTTGTAATAATTTAAGATTCCCTTAAAAATAAAATCATTACTCTGATTATTAATAGAATTAATTATCAGAGGGGCATCTGCACTTTGTTGAAACAACATATCAAAGCATGTTAAAAAATCTTGTATTTTTTCATGTACTAGCGTTGAAATGTAACTGTTGCCTGATTCCTTTTGCGGTACAACTTCAAGCCAAAGTCTATTTTCACTTATCGCCTGTGTACTGACATAGTTTTCTTTTTCATCAAATAAAACAGGTAAAAGACCTCCTGCATGAAATTTCTTAATGGTACTCGGTGGAATTTGTGTAAATGAATTTTCTTTGTCTGCAATTCTTAGTTTCGCAAACTCTAGCGCATATGCCATACAAACCGGATGAAAAGGTGAAAATAACTCTTGTGAGTCTTTTTTAATCATACCAATTTGTAATAAATTTCGATGATGTTGGCTTAATGCGCTTTGTGGGATAGATTCTAATTCAGTCTTAATACTAGAAAGTACACTCTCTAGCAGATCAAGTAACTCAGGAGGCCAATTAGTTATAGAAAGCAATGTTTCTTGTTCAGTCAACCATGCATAAAGTTTTTCGTATGCTTTAATTACTGTTGGAAACTGACTTTTTAAGTCTTCTAAATATATTGTATTTGAAGTGGTACCATCAAAATAAACAACGCCTTCACTTATAAACCTATATTCATCAGTACAAAGTTCTTTCGCTTTAACTGAAAGTTCTTTTTCTCGTCCATTTATAATAATTCGTGAGTTAGATGGCTTATATTTAGACGACCTTTCAATCTCAAATATATCCATATTTCGGTGAATATCAAATAAACTAGGGAGCTTAATGCTCTCGATCAGTTTTGTACCTGTAATAGTAATAGGCAAGCTATTATCGTTAGAGGTTAACTCAAACTCACCTAAAACATCTTCTTCATCTAACTTACTAAAATCAATAGATCCTATATCATCACAATTAATTTGTGTGTCGGCTTCAGTGACAATATGCACATTCGTTTTTTCTGGATCTAATGCTATTGTCCCTTGAATGTTTTCAAGTATAAGGCTCCCTTTGTTTCTCTTGATTTCTACTTCCAGTTTTTCAAAATAGTTACCAATATAAAATTTATCTTTTTCGACAAAACAACAATTAAATTGAAAACATTCTCTTTGGGAGGGCCTTTTAATTTTTAGTTGTACAAAAGTTGGCTTTCCATCAAATGGGATTTTAACGTTTAGCGTAGAATGTAAGTCATAATTAGAGGGGGTAATAATAATTTGGTTTGGTTTCAAATCCCCATGAGTAGATATTTGTTCTGACTTAAGTAAAGGTTCTCCTCTGGACATTCGAATCTTTATATCGATATTACCTGAAACAACTTCTCCGACTAGAGATATGCTCTTTCTAGCAGAGCCTATTTCAGAAAGCCTTTTCCATAGCTCAAATTTTTCTCCATTTAACTCAACGTTAACTAGGTCAAGCTTCCTATCTTTATTAAGCTCTATCTCATTTTCAATTTCAGCAAAGGTTCTTTTCTTATATTCATTTTTATTTTGACCAATGAACTGATCTTTAATAAACCTTTCGCTTAATCCAATATCTTCTAGTTGTCTTTGTAATTCTGAAGGATCATCACTGAAATCATGAACTCTTGAGGCTATGTTTTTTGATAAATGAGTATTTTTATCAAGCTCTTTTTTTAATTCTCTCTCATTATCAATATCAAATAATCTTGGTTCATGGAAAAGCCCGTGTTCTTTAAGGTCTATCGTTTCTTTCTGTATAGATTTATATAATGATTCATAACCAAATATGCTTAAATTTTGCTCGCGAATATTTTTTTCATTATTAGAAATTAGATAGTTAAAAATGAGTTCATCTTTAAGGCCAGTGCCTAACTCTGTTAATGCATTATTCACGTGGAATGGTGCATATACACAACCTTTGGAACTTACATCAGTACATGTAGATGTTATTGTTTCTAGTGAACTATTATGTATTACAAAGAGAATAGCATTATCTATTTCATTGAGGGCGTCTCTGATGCTAGCAATGTAATCCTCATGATTAGAATGATGATCTTGTTCACCTAGGTGGTGAAGCATGACAATAATTTTTTTTCCATTATCTGTTTCTATATACTCTAATTCTAACTCGCCAATAGTTAGATATTTAAATTTAATATTTTTAAATCCATTGTATAGCTGAATCGATTGTCCAGGGTTTGAACTAATAAAGTGATACTTAGTATCTATAGAATTGGTCGTTGTTATAAACTGACAAAACAACCTAGCTAAAAATTCTTCAAATGGTTGTTTTGACATAAACTGCATCTCCACTGTCGCTTAATTTTTCAACATTTCCTACATTTTCGTAGAACTTTAATAGTGCTTTTTTAGATTTCAAATCTAACCAAACTCCGCGTTGTTTGAATCCCGCAATTACATCATCAATTAATAATTTTTTTTCAGAAGAACCTGTTATCACCAAATTAGTAAGCAATAACAATATACTTGAATTCAATACAAAATATTTACCTGCTGCTTTTCTATCTGAAATAAACTCTGCTGCGAATATTTTTTCAAAAACATCGACTACTTTTTTATTTGCATCTTTTCGAGATGAATTTTGGAATATTTGTTTTTGCATAGCAGTTCCTTTATTTAAAGCTCCTTCGAGTGAACTATCATGTTGGTACACTTCACTAAAAAGATGAGCTACCCTTTGGTTAAACTCGTTGACCTTAATAACAAAATCATTACTTTCATTATTAGTTACTATCCAGCTTGGCTTTTCAGATATGTAACTGAAATATCCCAAATTAGGAAAAAGGCTAGGAACCAAACCACGAGTTTTACTAAAGAGGTAGTCATATCCATATTGATTACACTCGTGGCGTTCTCTACTAGCTCGTTCTGTTTCTAATATAAAATAGAGTGGTTTTACCGATGGTGTTTTATATCGATTACCAAGAATACAAAGCTGAATTGTAAGCTGTGTAAGATACAGAAATGTATAGATATGTAAGAAACTATCTATTTCGCTCAAGAAATAGCCAGGTGTTTCAGAAAGAGTTTTAAGGTCTGTTGAAAAAAGATCACCTAAAAATGGTAAATAAGTACTTCTTTTACTTTTAAATGGTTTGACCTGACAAAGCTCATGCACCTTTTCTATCAATAGAGACTCAAGAGGGTTGTTTCCATTAAGCTTTAGTTCAAAATTTAATGGAGAACTTAACAGACCTTGAACAATATTAATCATTGTTTTTGTTCTTGCTGATAATGTCTCTTGATTACTTACAAGATATGCTAGTGGGGTAATACTGTTTATAGCATTAGTAGACAAATATAAATCATCAACGATATCGACTAATTCTCTAGTATCTCTACTATTTCGAAAGGACTCTAATACCTCATCTCTAAGGTGTTCTCTATCCTGATTTTTTATTGATAGTTGAAATAAATCTTCCATTAAAGCTTGTTTAACTCTATCCCAGTCTAGTTTTTGCTTTTCTGCTTCTGCAGGACCAATAGGCAAATAATCCGATGCATTATTTTTATACTGACCTTCTTTATTACTTTCAATGCATTTATTCACATAAGATATAGAAGAATCTATAGTTTTTAGATAATCCATTTCTAAGCCTCCACCGTGTATCTACGTCTATTTTTACTAACGGTTATAGTTTTATTGTTGTTAATTAACTTCATTGATTCGGTATCTATAGTTCGCTCTACTATATGGGCAATAAGCTCATCAAATTTAGCTATAACCTCTAAGTTTTGGCGGTTAGGTCTAAGGCCATTCGAAATATAAACAACCTGAATCATTGTATTAAGATCAATACTAAATATAAATTTTGACTCATTATTTATGATCAAGGAAATTGGTATGACGTCTGTAGTTACCAACTGGCCGCTTTCAACCCAATCGATATCTGCTTGAATATTCACCTTATTACAAACTGAGAAATCTTTAATTTTTCTACTTACAATAAAGCCATCGACTTTAGATGGTATCAACCTATTTGCATAATCTAACGCTGAATTCACTAACAAATCTTCAACAATATTTAAGTAGATGTCTACATCGCTATCTAGTAGCTTATCTTTTTCAAAAAGATCAATTAAGCACAAATATTTATTAAGTGCCTGCTGTATATATGACTTGCCTGAAAAGTGAGCTAATTGTGATTTTAGTCCTCCATCACTAAATAAATAAGAGCCACGAATAATCCCTTGAGGTGACAAAGAAATATTTGTTATTGACTGAAGTAAGTCAATATCGTCTTGTACTTCTTTTGAAATCGTCTGAGTTGCAAACTCTAAATAAAATGAATCAACTTCACTACTACGTGAATTTAATGGGTCAACTTTTGCGAAACTATGACTGAACTCATTATCAAACTTAGAAAAAACATTGCCAGTGATCCCATCCTCATTCTCTTTCGTTAAAACTTGATAAATAAAATCAACAAAAGTCCTTGGGATTAAGAATTGCTCTTCCATTAATCGTGCTAAACCAAATAGCTCAATTAACTTATTTTGAAATACCTTTAATGATAAAACATCAAAGTTCTTTGCCACATAAGAAGTCGATTTATTCTCTAATTTATAACATTCCCAAAACGGATTATCTGAAGTCTTTTCAGTTAATTTTTGCAAAAAATTAGAGATAAAATCTGAAGTAACCTTTCGTGAAGAAAATTGTAACCTTGGATAGCACTCAAAGTCATAGAAGGTTACTCTATTTTCTTTAAACCCTTTCTCATGTCGATTTTTGAAATATGCTTCAAAAGATTCTTTGATATCATCATGACGCTCACTCCCTTGTTTAATGAATTTTTGAAGCATTCCTATATTAATACCTATAGCTAATGGCTTACTATTAGTTTTAAACTCATCAAACTTTTCATTTAAACAGTCTATAGCTGACTCATGCTGGCTTTTACTGTGTGTTGCATCCAAATGAAATTCAACTAAATAATTAAACTTCTTATATAACTGCGTAAGAATTTCTGATTTTCCATCACCAGAGCTTCCACAAAGACAAATAATATCATTTGATGTTGCTTGACTTAGTGCTTGCTCAAAGTCACTTTGAATATCAGGGGTAATGTATAAGTGATCTTTAAGTGCCTGTAGCTCATCTACTGTATTTTCTGTACGTAGTGTTGAAACAGAGTATTTTGAAGATCTTGATAAAACACCTAAAGCTTCTTGTAGATTCAACTATATCTCCTTATAAAAAATCATATAACTCAATGATTAAGTAGCGTTCAATTAACACATTATTTTTTAAAACATACATCCACATTCACCTTTTTAGAAAAAGTGCGTTAGCATATTTCAAACTTGATCAATACAGACCTTGCCCATAAAAAATATGGACGTTATAATTAACTTCCATTTATATATTTACTCGCCATAAAATAACTTCCAAATACAGTTTATTGCTATGCCTAACTTTGAATATACCCATTCTTTCCCTGCTGTAAGAGGCATTCAAGCAGGAAAGCCTTGCTATATAGCGATGTGTCCAATGCGACTTGTCTCCACATTGTTCCAATTTGATGGAGAGGAAGTACCACCAGAGCTACGAGCTCAAAGAACAATTAATAAGAGCAGAATTCCAGAAATCACCTCTTACCTTATTGATAACCCTAACGGTTATACGCTTTCTTCATTAACTGCATCGGTCAATGCTATGGTTAATTTCAAACCCTTAAGCGATACAGGCGTTGGCCAAAACATGGGGGCATTACTTATTCCCATGGATGCTCAGATTTTAATTAACGATGGTCAACATCGAAAAGCAGCTATTGAAGAAGCTATTAAAGAAAATCCTGAACTTGGGCACGATAATATTTCTGTTTTATTCTTCATTGATGAAGGTCTTCAACGCAGTCAGCAAATGTTTGCTGATTTAAACAAACATGCTGTACGCCCAAGTGATTCCATCAGCACCCTTTATGACTACAGAGATTCACTTTCTGGATTAGCTCGTCATCTATCAAACGAGGTTAATATTTTTTCTCGTATGACTGAACTAGAGAAGTCTAGCATATCTAACAGGAGTTCCAAGTTATTTACTCTAAGCAGTATAAAAAATGCAAGTAAGGTTCTTTTACGAAAAGGCAATAAAGATTTGATAACAGAAAAAGACAAATTAATGGCTACTGTTTTTTGGACTGAAGTCACTCAAAATATGCCTGACTGGATAAAGGCTAAAAATAAAAAACTAATGACTTCAGAATTACGTGAACAGTACATTCATGCTCATGGCGTTATGCTGCAGGCAATGGGAAATATCGGTGCCGATTTATTAAGTAATTTTGAATCTGATTGGAAAGAAAGGTTAATAAACCTATCAGAAATTGACTGGTCTCGACAAAATAAGGACTGGGAAGGCCGCGCTTTAGTCCACGGCCGAGTAAGTAAAGCCAGAACTAACGTCCTTTTAACCGGTAATTATATTAAACAACATTTAGGTATCCCCTTAAATGATATTGAAGAACAATTAGAGAAAGAATTTCACTCATGACATCAACAGAAGAAACCTTTATTTATTCAACTCACCAAGGGATGGTTGACGACCTATCTATTGCTGGTCGCAAATTATCGGAAGTAACTAAAGAAATTCAATCATTATATTTATCTGATCAACGCCCTTGGATTATTGGTTTTAGTGGTGGTAAGGATTCAACCACTATCCTTTCTTTAATTTATAACGCTTTATTGGCATTACCTAAAAATCAACTGACAAAACATATCTATGTCGTTTCATCTGACACATTGGTTGAAACACCTGTAGTTGTTGATATGATTTTATCTGTTCTGGATCGAATCAATAAACAGGCTGTCACTGATCATTTACCTATAACAGCACACCCTGTTAGACCCAAACCCGATCAAACATTTTGGGTTAATTTGTTAGGTCGTGGCTATCCTGCACCCACACAAACTTTTCGGTGGTGTACAGAAAGAATGAAAATAAACCCTGTCAGCGA
>ENA-ORXI01002032-ORXI01002032.1-sediment-metagenome-genome-assembly--contig:-NODE-2032-length-15158-cov-2.615012_pt1 | contig 15158 bp, 14 predicted proteins | sample MGYA00237861_ERZ511468 | MGnify/ENA primary metagenome ERZ511468 (study PRJEB26299, sample SAMN06266213) | sediment metagenome | isolation source: Hudson Canyon methane seep mesocosm | place... | reverse complement strand
CATCGCTCTCCAGACCACCCAGGAGGTCATGGCGCCCCAGCTCTACTGCAGCCCATATTGCATGGGACCGCAGGACGGGATCCGGGTCGGCCAGGAACGCTTCGAGTACCCGTACCACCGCCGGGTCACTGCCGTCGGCCGTGTTGCCGAGGGCGACCAGGGCATTGCGTCGGAGGTAGCGCGGGTCGCGCTCCGCTATGTACCAGCGCCCGAACCGCTCCAGCAGGACGGCGTCATCCGCCTCCAGCACGTCGATCGCCTCGACGTCGGCCGCCGGGTCCTCGGTGCCATCGGCTATCACCTCGGAGCGGCCTACCGGGCACACCTCCTGGCAGTCGTCGCAGCCGTAGAGTCGTCCGCCGAGAGCCCTCCGGAACTCACGCGGAATCGACCCCGGCGCCTGGACCAACCAGGCGAGACAACGCCTAGCGTCAACTACGCCCGGCTCGATGATGGCTCCGGTCGGGCAACCGTCAAGACAACGCCTGCATGTACCGCAGCCCTCCTCAACCTGTTCCGATGGAGGCATGTGGGCATCGGTGACAACGGCCCCGAGGACGAACCAGCTGCCCCTCCCCGGCAGGAGGACGTTGGCGTTTCGTCCGTACCAGCCGATCCCGGCACGCACCGCAGCCGCCCGGTCCACGAGGGCGTTGTCGTCGGCCACGACACGAGCCGTCCAGCCATCGGACCTGATCCGGGTCGCTAGGCATTCCAGGTGGCCCCGGAGGCTCGCGTAGTGGTCGTGGCGCGCATAGGCCGCTATGCGCAGGCGGCCCGCTCCCACCTCGCCGAGGCGCGGAGCCGGGGTGCGCAGTGCGCCCACAACCAGGGACCTGGCGCCCTCCAGGATCCGCCCCGGGTCGGTCGACCGGGCGGGGTTCCGGAAGGTGAACTGCATACCTCCGTGAAGGCCCTCCGCCCGTCGTCGCTCCAACTCGGCACGCACCTCCGGGAACGGATCGGCTCCGGCCACCCCCACGGCATCAAGGCCCACCGCCCACCCAAGGGCGAGGACCTCCGCCTTCAGCCGGTCACCGGTTTCCTCCATTGCCCCATGGTCCCACGGCCGGACCCGAGGTGGTCGATCAGCCGCCCGGCGCAGACCCCTCCGAGTGGCGCAGCGGCGGGACCAGCCCGGCGTCGCCCAGCATCCTCATGGCCCTGAAATCGGCTAGGTGGACCACAACGGCATCGCCGGGCGTGCGCCCACAGATGAAGGTCACCACACAGTCCTCGCAGGTGTCCGTATGGCGTTCGGTACAGGTACCGCAGTCGATTAGAAGTGGTTCGTTTCGCATGTCCACCATCTTTCACGAATGGTGTGACAGTCCGGGCTGTGTGCCGGCATGGCTGGATTCCGAGTCCCACCTGCTCAGGTTGGAGCACAGCGATGGAACCCTCGCCGAACCGGTGGCGAGGATCCCCACCTTCAGACCGCCCAGAAAAGGCACCCGCTGATCCGGCGCAGGCGGAGGTGATGGCTAGCGTTGGCCGTGTGCGCCGCCCGATGCGAGCCCTCCCGGGCGTCCTCTGCCTCATCACCCTCGCCGCTGCCTGCAGCGGCTCCCCTCCCATCTCCAGCGGGTCGGCCGACGGCGACGTGCTCCTCGACGCTGACTGCCCGGGCGAAGAGGTCCCCACCGACCTGACCGTCAACTGCCACCGCCTGGAACTGGTGGATGCCTCGCTGTCCGTGGTCGTGATCCGCTCCGCAGAACCGACCGGGGCTCCGGTGCTGCACCTGCACGGCGGGCCCGGCGGACGTGCCGTCCGGGACCGGTACCGGTGGCTGGCCCCGCGCTCAGAAATACTGGAAGGCCACAACGTGATCCTCGTCGACCAGCGTGGCGGCGGGGACTCGACGCCGTCGCTGGACTGCCCCGAGCTGGATGCTGGACCGGCGGCCGGACTCGACGACTACCGCTCCTGCCGGCGACGCCTGGACGATGCCGGCATCGACCGGAGCCAAACGACCGTGAAGGGAATCGCCGCCGACATGGTCTCCCTACGCCAGGCTCTGGGACTGGAGTCCTGGCACCTCCACGGCGTCTCGTTCGGAACCCGGATCGCCCTCGAGCTGATTCGGATCGACGAAGGTGCGGTCCTGTCCGCTGTGCTGGACTCCCCCATGCCCCCCGAGGTGGATGCCTACGACGATCTACCGGTCGGGGTGCTGGGCGCACTCGAACGCCTCGAGGCCGGATGTAGCGAGGTGGCCGCCTGCACGGAGGGACTACTGGAACCGCTGCGTGGGGTGCTGGCCGACCTCGCCGACCGACCCGTGGCGGTGACCACCAGCTCCGGTGAGGCCGTCATCTACGACGACGTCAGGTTCGCCCGCCTACTCACCGACGCCCTGGCCGGTCCGACCGGCCCAGTGGTGGTCCGACAGGCGATCCCCCTGGCAGCCTCCCACCAACTGGCCGAAGCAGTGGCCCGACTTGGCGAGATCGCGTCGACCGGCCGATCCGCCGGGGACCCGGTCGCCGAGGGGGCCCAGCTCTCCTCGGAGTGCGCTGACGAGGTTCCCTTCAACACCATGGCCACCACCGACACCGGCGATCCGATCCTGGATGCCGTGTCTGGGGCCGTGAACGAGGTACGTGCCCTGTGTGCCATGTGGGACGTGCCGGCATCGCCCCGGATCATCGACCTAGCAGTCAGTTCGGACGTGCCCGTCCTCATCCTCTCCGGGCACCTGGATCCGATCACCCCGGTGGCCTGGGCACGACGACTGGCCGACGGACTGGGGAACGCCACCCTGGTGGAGCATCGGGGGTGGATCCACGTCCCGTCGATGTCTGATGCCTGTGCCGCCCACCTCGTGGCAAAGTTCCTGGACGGCGAGACCCCGGCCACCTCACCCGACTGCTGACCGGTCAGGCCCTGATCGAGTCCAGTACCGCTGCGGCCGAACCGTCATCCAGGGCTGCCACCGCCCGCTCCACCCCGTCCCCGATCCCATCGGCGATGCCTGCCACCACCAGGCCGGCTCCAGCGTTCAGGGCGACGATGTCACGCTTTGGCCCCCGCTCCTCCCCGGCGAAGATGGCCAGCGCTATCTCGGCGTTTCGCTCAGGCCCACCCCCGACCAGTTCCGAGGGATCCGCCAGCCTCAACCCGATCTCGACGGGGTCCAAGATCCATTCGGAGCCCAGCCCGTCCCGCAACTCGAGCACACGCGTGGGACCGGTCAGGGCGATCTCGTCTAGTGAGTCGTGGCCGGTCACTAACCAGGTGTGGACGGAACCGCTAACCCGGAACACCTCCAGCATCCGATCAGCCAACGCCGGTTCCGTGGCACCGATGAGTTGGCGCTTCGGCCGCCCCGGATGCGAGAGGGGCCCTAGGACGTTGAACACGGTCGGAATGCCGAGACCCGCCCGGATGGGACCAGCAAAGCGCATTGCCGGGTGGAAGGTCCGGGCGAAGGCGAAGCCGATCCGGAGTTCGGCCACCTGTTCGGCCACCCGGCCGGGGCTGACCCCAATGTCCACTCCGAGGATATCGAGCAGGTCGAATGCGCCGGACGTCGACGAGGCACTTCGGTTCCCGTGCTTGCAGACGATGGCTCCGGCGCCCGCCGCAGCGAAGCAGGCCATGGTCGAGACGTTCAGCGCCCCAGACCGCCGCACTGCCCCTCCGCCTGTTCCGACGATGTCGATCGTGCCCTCGGGCAGGTCCAGTGGCTCCGCTGCCGCGACCATGGCGTTGACCAGGCCGGTGGTCTCCTCCGCTGTCTCGCCTTTGACCTTAAGCCCGACGAGGAAGCCTGCTATCTGTCCCGGCTCGGCATCCCCGCTGAGGATCTCGGAGAGGATGGCCTCAGTCTCGCTAGCCGACAGGTGCTCCCCGTCACAGAGTCGTTCCAGCAGGCCGGGCCAGCCGCCGTAGTCATCCAGGGCCATCGTGTGGACAGCCCGATCAGGCGTTCCGGCGATGGCGGAGGATCCGACGGCGGTCGCGTTCGGTGGTTCCTCCCCAGATACCGGTCGATTCACGCCGGACCAGTGCATGGTCCAGGCACTCGCTTCGTACCTCGCATCCGGAGCAGACGGCGAGCGCTCGTGCCTCCTCGGCCGCTTCGGCGTGATCCGGGTAGAAGATCGAGGATTCCAGCCCACGACAGGCGCCGCGCAGATACCAGCATTCCAACAGCCGGTCGTCCGGCGAGATCGCCGAAGGGACGACGACAGATATCTGTGTATCGACGAGTGCTTCCATTTCCGGATCGTTGCTAGTACCCACACAGTGGCGACGCAAGGGAAATTCTGCTGCCAGACTGGTGGGGACGGTGAGCCGGCCGGGTGGCCGCGGCGTGGTCTCCACGCTGAGGAAGGTCGGGGCTCCGCAGGGCAGGATGCTGGCTAGCGGCCAGTCGGGGCGACCCGCAGGAAAGTGCCACAGAGAACAGACCGCCGATGGCCAGTTCCCCTCGGGGAACTGGCACAGGTGAGGGTGAAACGGTGCGGTAAGAGCGCACCAGCGACCGGGGCGACCCGGTCGGCTAGGCAAACCCCATCCGGAGCAAGGCCGAACAGGGAGAGGGCTGCCCGCCCGCCGACACTCCCAGGTGGGCCGCACAGATGGATGGTCACCCATCCGGACTCCCGCAAGGGGCCGGTGGACAGAACCCCGCCTACAGGTCGGCTCATCGTCACCCACCTGGGTGGGGCCAGAGCAAGGGTTGGACCTTTGTTTTAACCTTCAGGCCGGCGCCCAGCCGCTCCGGACGTCCGGTTCAGGTACCAAGGGCGAGGAACACGACGGCCGCCGCGCCGAAGGCGCCACCCAAGACCTGGAGGCGAGCCACCCGCTCCCCCAGGAACCGCCACGACAGGGTGATCGAGACCGCTGGGCAGAGCGCTATGAGGGCAGACACCACTGCGGCTGAGCCCATCTGGTAGGCGACCGTGCTGAGCATGAACGCCATGGCGCTGGTGAGGCCTACCACCGCTCCCCAACATCGGTTCAGCCTGTCCGGCCACACGGCTCCGGTCTGGCTCCGGGCGGCGACCGGTAGCACCAACAGTCCGACCGCAAGGGACATGAATGCGGGCAGCACACCGGCCTCTTCCCCGACCTGTGAGAAGCAGATGCCCGCACTCCCCAGGCTCACCCCGACGAGGACAGCCAGGCCCAGGATCCGACTTCGCACCACCTCGGCCAGCCGCGGTAGTTGACCCTCGCCCGACAAGAACACCACTGCGGGGATGGCCAGGAGCACTCCACAGACAGCCAGCAACCCCAGGGACTGGCCGATGAACGGTCCGATGAGCGCCGGCACCGCGATCATCGTCAGCCCGTACCCGGGAGCGAACACGGCGACCGGTCCCCGCGCCATCCCGGCATAGAGGAGAGGCCGGGTGGCGGCCATCAGCAGTCCCGCCAGGACGGACCAGACGACGTCGCCAGCCGATACGGCCTCAGGCGGATACACGAGGACGACCACACCTGTCAGGACGGCGCCGACCGCTGTCGCGGTCAGCGCAATGGAGATCGCCGCTCCGGGGCGCCCCGAACGCCGAATCGCCACGCCTCCCAGGAGGTCACCCATGCCGAAGAAGAGGGCGGCCAGGGACCCCAGGAGGACGATCACCGCGGAATGCTGCCCTCTCCCCCACGTGCTCCCGTCACCGGCGGAGGGAATCATGCGGCCTCCGCCTAGGCGGGTCTAGACCGCCCAACGCTGCCCTAACCTCTCGGGCATGGAAGTCCGGGGATACGAGATCGGTGCGGGCGTCGACCTGGCGGGCGCCGACCTGACCGATTCCGACCTGAGGTCCGTGGACCTGAGTGGCTCCTGGCTGGGCGGCGCCGTGCTGAGCGGATCGGACCTGTCCGATGCCCGCCTGATCGGCGCAGACCTGAGGCACGCCATCTGCCGGGACACCGTGTTCGCCGATGCCGACCTCCACCACGCCAACCTCTGGAGCGCCGACCTGAGCGACGCACGGATGGGTGGTGCCATGCTCAGCCGTGCCTGGCTGGGCAGTGCCCGCCTGACCGGCACCGACCTCCGCAGCGCCGACATGGGAGGAGCGTGGCTGATCGCCGCCGACCTGACCGGTGCCCTGCTGGGAGCCTCGATCCTCGCCGGGGCATCCCTCACCCGAACCTGCATGCGTGACTGTGACCTGACCGGGGCATTCGCCGGAGGCGCCGACTTCCGCAGCGCGATGCTGAACGGCGCCACCATCCGGGCTGCGAACCTGTCGGGCGCCATCCTCCGCGGCGCCTCGCTGATCGAGGTCGACCTCTCCCTCACCGACCTGGTGGGCGCCGACCTCACCGACGCCCAACTGGATGGCGTCGTCCTGGACGGCATCCGGCACGATGACACGACCATCTGGCCGGATGGCTTCGAGCCGCCCTCGTCGGGTGGTCTGGACGACCACGACTGATCCACCGGGACCGGCCGAACCCGGCACCGACATCTCGGCCGGACCCTCCCGGGCAACCTGACCCTGCAGGGATCGACTGCTACCGTCCGTTCCCTCACGGCCGGTCGATCCGATTCGCCGTTTGGGATCGGGGGATCCGGATGCCGGCACACGCAATACCGACGACCGTCGAACAGGTCACGCCTGCTTGGTTGACCGATGCCCTCAAGGGCAGCGGGGTACTCGATGGCGGCACGGTGACGGGCTTCGACGCCGAACTGATCGGCCAGGGGGTCGGCCTCATGGGCCTACTGCACCGCCTGACACCCACCTACGGCGGCGGATCGGGCCCGGAGACAGTCGTGCTAAAGACACCGGTCGAGCACGAGATGACAAGGTTCGTGGCCCGCACCTTCCAGTTCTACGGCAAGGAGATCGCCTTCTACCGCACCGCCGCCGACCGCAGCCCCCTCACTACACCGCGTTGCCTCGCCTCGGCACACGATCCCGAGAGCGACGACTTCGTGCTCCTCCTAGAGGACCTCGGGGATGCCGAGGTGCACAACCAGTTGGACGGCTGCCCGCCCGACCTGGCGGAGGCAGCCGTACGTGCCCTGGCACGCCACCACACCGAGTTCTGGGAGACGCCTTCCTTCGGTAAGGAGTTGTCATGGCTGCCGTACGGCTGGGATCCACCGATGCCCCAGGGCGTCCAGCAGGGGGTGACCATGGCCTGGGAGCCGTTCCTGGCCGGCTTCGGAGACCACGTTGACGACGACATCAGGGCCATCGGCGAGCGCTTCCCTTCCGTCGTCGAGGAGATGATGTACTTCCCCGAGAAGCCCACCACGCTCGTCCACGGCGACTACCGCCTCGACAACCTCTTCTTCCGTAGGCACGAGGATGGCCCTGAGGTGATCGCCATCGACTGGCAGATCTGTGTCAGGACGGTCGGCGCCTACGACCTCGGCTACTTCCTCAGCCAGAGCCTCACCACCGAGAACCGGCGTGCGCACGAGGAGCGGCTCCTGGACGTCTACAGGTCCACCCTGGCTGAGGCGGGCATCAACTACCCGACCGACGAACTCCTGGAGGACTACAGGCGGACGGTCCTGTTCTGCCTCTGCTACCCGATCCAGGCGGGGGGCAGCATCGAGTTGGTAAACGAACGGGCCGTGCAGTTGGTGGGCCTGATGCTGGATCGGGTCGTAGCCGCCATCAGGGACCTCGACGCTGCATCCCTGATGCCCTGACCCTGACGCCCTGAGAGACCCGCCCCTTAGGCACCGACCAGGTGTGACACGTCGTTGAAGCCGCGCAGGGACGGACCGTCCGGTCCGGCGCCCACGGTCATCACGGATGCCGGAGCCACGAACGTCCTCCAGGCCACCTCGTCACCCACGCCGAGGGCCCAGGCCAGCGCCGCCTTCACCGGCGATACGTGGGTCACCACCACGATGTCGGATGTCCGCGAAGCCTCGAACAGATCATCCAGGGCGGCTCTGACCCTGACGCCGAGGGACCGGTGCGACTCTCCACCCGGCGGTGCCCAGCCCAGGTCGTGGCGCCATTCCCGCCAGGTTGCGGCGGGTACGTCGGCCACCGGTCGACCGTCGAACTCGCCGTAGTCCATCTCGATCCAACGGTCATCCACCTCCACCTCCAAGCCGAATGCCTCTGCTGTACGGCGGGTCCGCAGCAGCGGGCTGGACACCACCCGGTCCACCGTGCCGAGTGCCACTGCCGCAGCGGCGGACTGGCGGACACCCAGCTCGTCGAGGTCCGGGTCCAGGCGGCCCAGCAGCAGTCCGGATGCGTTTGCCGCCGTTCGACCGTGCCGTACGACGAACAGCATCAGCGGGACCGCACGAGGTCCAGGCGACCGCGTCGCAGGAACGCTGTGCGTCTGGTGGGATCGGTCAGGCCGAAACGCCTCCACGCCCATAGCCCAAGCACCACGCCCAGCGACTCGAGGATGACGCCGCCCCAGCCCCGACCGAACTCGGGTACCGGTGCAGTGCCGAGGGTGCCCGCTCCGGCGAACGGCCACCAGAAGAGCCCTGTGTAAGCCCATGTGCCGTCCAGCACCAGGTGGGCCAGCATGCCGATCGGCAGGCCCAACCAGCGGCGTTGCGTCAGCCGGCGACCGCGGGCCCCGAGCATGACGGCAGCCAGGAGAAACACGCCGAGGATCGGGGTGTGCAGGATCCAGGGGCCACCGACCAGGCCCTCCCCCACCGGCAGGACGGCTCCGAGGACGACGAACCGGTGGTCCATCGACGGGCTGTCGAACACCAGGGCGACACCCACGATCGCCGCTACGGCGAACCAGATCAGCATTCGATGTCGGTCCGGTCAGCGAACCACGAGCCGACCGCACTCGCTGCACTCCGCCAGCGTTCCGACGGCCAGTCCCTTCACCCGATCGGCTTCCATGGCCGGCATGGAATACGGGCAGCCGTTGCAATCCGTTCCAGAGAAGCGCACGACGGTGCTGGACCCGAAGGACGGAAGGTTCCGCTCGTACCGGGCGATCACGTCGTCCGGCAGGGATTCGACGGCCACCTCCCGACGGGTCGCCGACCCTGCCAACTCGCCGTCGATGACCGCCTCGGTCTCGGCGAGGGACTTCTGGGCAGCGGCGATCCCGATATCGGCGTCGCTGGCGGCCGCGGCCAACTCCTCCAGGCGGGCATCAATGGGTTCGAGCGTCTCCATGATCTCTAGGATCTGGCCCTCCAGGTCGTCCTGGCGCCGTCGGAGGCTCCCGATCTCGTTCTGCAGGACGGTCGCCTCCTTGGGAGAGGTCATGGCGCTGCCGTAGAGCCTCTGGTCGAGCTCGGCCAGGCGGACCTCGATCGCCGCCACCTCACCCTCTAGGCGGTTCTGCCGGCGAGCATGGTCCAGGCGCTCGATCTGCCGCTCCCCTTCCTCGGCGGACATCTCGGCCCTGGCGGATTCTGCGGCCCGGACGGCATCCGCCTCCGGAAGCCTTGCCCTCCGATACTTCAACTGCCCCATCAGCACGTCCTCGTCCTGCAGGGCGAAGAGGTCTTCCATGGCGGTCATGTTAGGCGTCGGCGGTCGGCATCCCGGCGGCTGGTTCGCACCGGTCAGTAGACACCGTCGAGCTTGGTGTGGTCCCACGAGATGACGGTCTCCGGTTCGACGATCACCACCGTGCGCTTGGCCGCCCATAGAGCAACGGCAGGTTCGAAGTGTTCCTCGGGTACGCCCATCTCGTTGCGCTTCATGACCGCTCGGGCCACTCGCCTCACCGCCTCGGGATCGTCGGGCCCGTGGAGAATCGCCCGGCCCTTGATCATTACGCCACGGAGGGCCTCGTAGGTCAGCCCATCCTCCAGCAACAGGGTGATCCGGTCGTTGCGTTGGAGGTTCAGGATTTTCTGCGACCTCGTGTAGGTCCCGAACGCCAACCGGCCCTCCAGCACCGCGAACCAGAGGGTCGAGAGGTGGATGGAACCATCCTTATCGTGGCAGGCCACCTGGAGGCTCTTCTGCTCCTCGATGAAGGACGCCATCTCGTCATCGGTCATCCGGATCAGGTCACGGCGGTTGCTGGGCATGTCTCTCCCCATGGGCGTCTCGGGCGGTCGGCCGATCGTAGACAGCGCAGGTAGCCGGATACGCAGTCAGGGCGGAAACCAGTGGCGCCCAGGAGGACGTCCAATGACGACGGAACGTCGTACGCCCCACCGGGGAGGGCGGGGCGTACGGTCACTCTCGGCTTCAAAACCGGGGGGGGTGGTTCTGGCCGGAGGTAAGGAGGCTCCCAGGGGGGAGGGAACCTCTGTGAAGGAACCTACCGGTCGGTAATCAGCCGGTAGGGGCAGAGGACGGTGACATGGGACACCTGTGACCGCCGACCCCGTTACCCGATCCGCTCAGACGACGGCTTCGCTTCCGGCCATCAAGAGGCCGATGCGCTGGATGGTGGCATCGGAACGAGGACTACTATCGGCGACCGTGCCGATCAGCCCCGACGACCTTGACTACGTGGACGTAGCCGGAAAGGTCGCAGGCGGCGGCTACAAGTGGGCCGACCACGACGGGTCGTCGTTCCCGGCGTTCGTGGCGGAGCACGACCTAGGCCCACCACCGGCGATGGTCGAGCGCCTTTCCGAATTGGTGGGGCTGGGTGCCTTCGGCTACCACGACGCCGTGGCCCGCCTAGGTCCGGCCTTCTCCGGCTGGATGACCCGTCGACACGGCTGGACACCCGACCCCGGGCTGGTCGTTCCGACGGTGTCCGTGCTGCAGGGCGTATGGGCGGTGGTCGAAGCCTTCACGGAGCCCGGAGACGGCGTGCTCTTGACGCCACCCATCTACTTCCCGTTCAACCAGATCGGGCCCACCACCGGGCGACGAACCGTCGACTGGCCGCTGGTACGTGACTCTGAGGGCTGGCACTACGACCTCGACCACCTGGAACGGCTGCTGGCCGACGACCCGGGCATCCGACTCCTCGTGCTGTGCCATCCCCACAACCCGACCGGTCGGGTCCTCACCGACGACCAGCTGGCCCGGATCGTGGAGCTGGCCAGCGAGCACGACCTGGTCATCGCATCCGATGAGATCCACTCCGACTTCGTCTACCCGGGGGCCACCCACCGACCACTCCCCCTCCTCGACGGTGCAGCCGAACGAACGGTCGTGCTCACGTCCGGGGTCAAGACGTTCGCAATGGGCGGCCTCAGGACCGCCGTGGCCTCCTTCTCCGACGAGCGGCTCCTCGCACGCTTCAACCGGGTACCGGCAGAACTGCTCGGAGGCGTGAACCGCCTCGGCTGCGAGGCAGTGATCGCCGCCTGGGACGCCGGGGACGAATGGGTCGACGCCCTTGTCGCCCTCTTCGACCGACACCGCCGCCGCCTGGTGGACCGCCTAGCCGACGAGCTCCCGAAGGTCCGGGTGCACCTTCCCGAGGCGACCTTCCTGGCCTGGCTGGACCTGTCCGCCCTCGGACCCGATGGACCACCGGGCAGGTGGCTGGGCGGGAGGACAGGAGTGTCGTGCAAGTCCGGACCGCCGTTCGGCATTGGCGGCGAGGACCATGTGCGCCTGACCTTCGGTACCTCCACGGTGGTCCTCGACGAGATGCTGGACCGACTTGTCGACGGCCTGCGAGGTTGACCACATGACGGGAACCGACCGAGTCGACGACATGGTCCACGTCACCCGCTGGCACTGGGGTGGGAAGGAGTGGTCACCGTTCTCGGCCGCCGAGATGGATCGGCGCCAGGACGCCCTGAGGGTGCACATGACGGCCGAGGGCATCGACGCCTGCCTCCTGACCTCGTACCAGAACATCTGCTACCACTCGGGTTGGATCTACTGCTTCTTCGGACGGAAGTACGGCATGGTCATCGACGCCGACCAGGCCACCACCATCTCAGCGGGCATAGACGGAGGACAGCCCTGGCGGCGCACCCACGGCGACAACCTCGTCTACTCGGACTGGCGCCGAGACAACTACTACAGGGCCGTTCGGGATCTCACCGGGGGCGTGTCGCGCCTCGGCGTGGAGTTCGACCACCTTTCGGTGGACCAGTTCCGGGCCCTGGAGTCGGCCCTACCCGGAGTGGAACTGGTGGACGTCGGTACGGCCACCATGTGGATGCGGACCATCAAGTCCACCGAGGAACACGACCTCATCCGTCATGGCACCCGCATCTGCGACCTGGGGGCCGAGGCCTGCGTAGGTGCCGTAGCCGCCGGGGTGCCAGAGCACGAGGTGGCGCTGGCGACCACGCAGGCCATGGTGCGAGAGATCGCGTCCAGCTTCGAGTTCGTGGAGCTCATGGACACCTGGACGTGGTTCCAATCGGGCATCAACACAGACGGAGCCCACAACCCGGTCACCAACAAGCTCGTCGAGTCTGGCGACATCCTCTCGTTGAACACGTTCCCGATGATCTTCGGCTACTACACAGCCCTGGAACGGACCCTGTTCTGCGACCACGTCCCCTCCGACGAGCACCTCCGTCTCTGGGAGGTGAACGTGGAGGTCCACGAGCGCGGCCTGGAGTTGATCAGGCCCGGTGTCAGGTGCTGCGACATCGCCACCGAACTGAACGACATCTACCGGTCACACGGCCTGTTGGAGTACCGGTCCTTCGGCTACGGGCACAGCTTCGGGGTACTCAGCCACTACTACGGCCGGGAGGCCGGCGTGGAACTCCGTGAGGACGTCGAGACGGTGCTGGAACCCGGCATGGTCGTGTCCATGGAGCCGATGATCGCCATCCCCGACGGTCAGCCGGGCGCCGGTGGCTACCGGGAACACGACATTCTGATCGTGGGCGAGGACGGAGCCGAAAACATCACCGGCTTCCCGTACGGCCCCGAACACAACATCATCGGAGGCTGACCCTCCGCCCGTCGCGGCCTAGCCGGCAGCGGTGGTGGTGGTCTCGGCCGGTGCTGCCGTGGTCGTCGTTTCGGCCGGTGCTGCCGTAGTCGTCGTCTCGGCCGGCGCCTCGGTAGTAGTCGTCTCAGCCGCAGCTTCCGTAGTCGTGGTCTCAGCCGGCGCCTCGGTGGTCGTCGTCGGCGGTGATGGCACGCCGTCGGTGTCCAGGCCTCGCGCCTCCAGCTCGGCCAGGTGGGCGGCGCGGGTGCCGTTGCCGTACCAGCCATCGGACGTGATACCCAGCATCGTCTGGAGGATGAGCGCCGGGTCGCTGGCGCCCCAGTTGTAGGTGGCCGTCAGGATGGCGTCCTCGTTCAGCCCGACGGGCACGGTCGCAGCCGGTGCCTCATCAGCCTCATCGGAGGAAGAGGTGCCGGAAGAAGTCGCCCGCGTCGTCGTAGTGGCCGGAGCCGCTGTCGTGGCCGTGACCGTGGCCGACGAGCTCGCAGCCGCTGTGGTGGCCGGCACCCGGGCCAGGAGGGACACCTCGGCCTCGAGGTCCATGAAGTCCTCGCGCAACTGGATGATCTCCACACGGAGTGTCTCCAGCTCGTCGTCGTTCGTCTCCAGCAAGCCACAGCCGGATGCGGCGAGGGCGAGAATGACGAGGGCGGCCGGGGCGAGGGTTCGCATGTGCATGCCCGCAGTATTCCAGAGGATCACGGCCAATGCGCACCACCCCGGGAGCCAGGGCCGATGCTGGGACCCCAAACCTCCCACCACCGGCACCCGGAACCCGAACTCCGCCGCTCAGACCACCAAAATTCGTCGGATGTGGTACCCCTCGGCCCCATCGGGGGCGATCGACTTCGGACCGGGTGACTGGAGGCGTCCGTCCAGGTCGTGCGCCCTGACCCGCAGGACGTGGACCCCCGGCTCGGCGTCCCAGGTGTGGAGCCACTGGACCCAGCTCTCCCCCGGTCGACCCGGTGCGCCGTCCTGGAGGATCCGACAGGCGATCCACGGCCCACCGTCGACGGACACCTCCACCCCGGCGACACCGGCTACGGGGGCCCAGGCGACCCCGGCGACCGGTTGGCGGCCGGTCAGGACCCTCGATCCGGTCGGAACGTCGATCCGGGATGCGATCTTGATCGGCCCGTGCTTAGCCCAACCCCGGGGCATCCAGTAGCCGTCGTCGTCCAGCGAGGTGAGTTGGATCCGATCCAGCCACTTGACCGCCGACACGTACCCGTAGAGGCCCGCCACTACCAGGCGCGCTGGGAACCCGTGACGAAACGGCAGGGGCTCTCCGTTCATTCCAACGGCCACCAGTGCCGTTCGCCCATCTAGGGCCGTCGCCACCGGAAAGCCGGCGTTGAAGCCGTCCACGGACCAGGCCATCACCTGCTGGGCGCCCGACTCCAGGCCGGCCTCGGCCAGGAGGTCGACGAGTGGCACGCCCGTCCAGACGGCGTTGCCGACGAGGTCCCCTCCCACCTCGTTGGAGACACAGTTGAGGGTGATGGCGGAGTCCACGAGGTCCATGCCGAGTAGGTCGTCGAGCGTGAACCGGAGCTCGTGTTCGACGAATCCGTCAATGGTCATCGACCAGGTCGAGGGGTCCACCCTGGGAACGACGAGTGCCGTGTCGATCCGGTAGAAGTCGTCGTTAGGGGTGATCCAGGGTGAGAGCCCCGGCATCGGGGTCCAGGGAGCCTCGGTCGTGGTGGTCGTCGTGGCGGGCCTGTCACCTGCCGTCCTGCGGGCCGACGGCAGGACCACCTGTTCCCTCAGGTCCTCGGAGCCCCGCCCGGCGAGCATCCTGCTGCCGACGGCGACCGCACCCGCTGCAACGGACATGCCGACCACGTATGCGATGAAACCGCGCCGGGTGGAGGCCTTCACGCGGGGATCCTCGAACGGCACGCCCGCTGGTGGCCCGACCGTCGGATCGCCCGCCGGCGGACCGGCACCGGGAACCCTCCTGAGCGCCGCCTCCAGCACCGCGATGCCTGTCGCCGCTGCGATCACCCCGGCGACCAGGCCGCTGAAGGGCGCCCCCGACAATGCCGCTGCGCCGGCACCCACCAGGCCGAAGCCCATGAAGGCCGACCGGCCCGTCCGGCGCCCGCCGACGACGACCCGGCCCAGGACCGCTCCGGCAAGGAGGGTGACCCCGACGATTCCCATGAGCAAGGCAGGCTTCTGGGAGGTGCCCAGCAGGCCGATCGTCCGTCTCACCAGCCAACCGGGGGCCAGGTCCACGACGAGGTCGCCAACGGCCACCACGAGCGACGGACCACCGGTGACGGCGGCCACCGCCTCTCCGGCGGCTAGCGCCATGCCCGCAGCGAGTACCCCGGCGACGGCTGCCGCTCTACCCATCTCCTGAAACTACG